>Ga0105044_10000374_pt1 | contig 54413 bp, 42 predicted proteins | sample MAT01_FD_78092 | JGI IMG/M metagenome (GOLD analysis project Ga0105044, IMG submission 78092) | Freshwater microbial communities from Lake Fryxell liftoff mats and glacier meltwater in Antarctica - MAT-01 | ecosystem: Environmental > Aquatic > Freshwater > Ice > Liftoff microbial mat | place...
GAAGTTGGATTTTCGCCCTTTGGGATGATGAACTTTATACGTTTCCTTGCGGTAGGTCTCCTGATATACCAAGACGCTGTGCAGACCCAACTCGGTGAGCCGGCGGTAATCGGCTTCTTCAAGCGGCTGCACTTCCAGGCTGAGCTGGCTGAAATGAGGGCGCAACAAATTGAACGCTTGTTCAAAATAGGCCATGCCGACAGTTCGGCTAGCCTCACCGGTAACCAGCAGAACATGCTCGTAGCCCATGGCTTTGAGCACTTCGGTTTCGCGCAGGATCTCTGCGGGGTTGAGGGTCTTGCGCTCCAGCGCGTTGTCCATGCTGAACCCGCAGTACGTGCAGATGTTCTGGCACTCGTTGCTCAGGTAGAGGGGGGCGTAAAGTTGGATCACCCGCCCGAATCGGCGCAGGGTGGCTTGGTTGGCCAGCGCCGCCATGCGCTCCAGATAAGGTGCCGCAGCGGGAGAAATCAATGCCGCAAAATCGCGCAGATCCCGCGTCGGGCTTTGAAGCGCCCGCTCTACATCCGCTGCCGTCCGGGAGTGGATGAGGGACGTCGCGTCCTCCCAGGACCAGTCATTGAACGTTTGTTCAAAGCTTGCAGCAGCAGATTGGGTCCGGGGAAGGGCGGTAGTGGGCATGGCGGGATTGGTCAGGAGCTTGTGCGGGTGCTTTGGTTGGGTCTGCGATAGGGGTTGTTCGGTTCAATTGGTTCTACACGTCTAAAAATGCCGTCAACGGACTGGAGGCTTCGGCATATAGGCGCTCTGCGGGTACGCCAGCCTCATACGCCAGCCTCCCTGCCATAACAGCCAGTCGGAATGCGTCAGCCATGCGAACCGGGTCAGGTGCCACGGCGATGGCCGTATTGACCAGCACGGCATCCGCGCCCATTTCCAGGGCCAGCGCTGCGTCAGACGGGCGGCCGATTCCGGCATCCACGATGACGGGCACATTGGCCTGCTCGATGATAATTTCAAGAAAGGCGCGGGTTTGCAAGCCCCGGTTGCTGCCGATGGGCGAACCCAGCGGCATTACCGCAGCACAGCCCACTTCTTCTAACTGCTTGCAAAGCACAGGATCGGCGTGCACATAGGGCAATACCACGAAGCCTTCGCGCACGAGTTCCCGCGCAGCGTTGAGTGTTTCGACCGCATCGGGCATCAGGTAGCGCGGATCGGGATGGATCTCCAGCTTGAGCCAGTTGGTTCCGAGAGCCTCGCGGGCAAGGTGTGCGGCGTAGATGGCTTCGCGGGCATTTCGAACCCCGGAAGTGTTGGGCAACAGGTTGAACGAAGGGTGGCGCAGGTGGCGCAGCATGTCATCTTCATGGCCGGCTATTGCACCATCTACATCCACGCGGCGCAGGGCCACCGTGACCAGCTCCGTGCCGGACGCCAGAAGCGCCGCTTCCATCACGCTGTTGGACGAGAACTTTCCCGTACCGGTAAAGAGCCTGGACTCAAAGGTCTTTTCGGCGATCCTGAGCAGTTCCATAGCGGAAGGATTTGGAAAATTCGTTCATCATTTGGTGAATGTCCATGACCAGTTGATTCTTGCGCGGGCTGCGGCTGATCATGTTGGAAATGGCCACGCCATGCAAACCCGTGTGGAGCAAATCGCGGATGTCGGTCATCAGGATACCGCCAATAGCAAGTATCGGAATGCGCTCCAGCCCTTTGAGTTTGCATTGGATCAGGATGCGGCGGTAGCCCTCCAGGCCGAGCACCGGGTCTAAACCCTTTTTGGTTTCGGTGAAGCGGAACGGACCCAGCCCGATGTAATCCACCCCTTCGGCATACAAACGTTCAATATCCTGAATGGTATTGGCGCTACCCCCGACCAGGTAGCCTTCGCCGAGCAGATCTCTAGCCTGGGCAGTGGTCATGTCCTTGCGGCCAAGGTGTACACCGTCGGCATCCACCGCAAGCGCAACGTGTGGAAAATCGTTGATGATAAGCCTCGCACCGGAATCGCAGCAGATTTTGCGCGCTTTGACGGCCATGTCCATGACCTCGTTTTCAGGCCGATTCTTAACGCGCAATTGCACCCAGTCGCAGCCCGCGTCGACCGCCTCTTTGAGCAGTTCCAGGTGGCCTTTGCGCTCCAGGTCCTGCGTGATGTATTGCAGCCGGGCAATGAGCGGCGGTTGCTGGGGAAAATGCGATGGTTCCAAGAGCGAGAGGGGTTAAGCAGGCAGGTGAAATCCTATCAACGACGAACTGCTGGCCATGAAGTTCTCCGTAAAAACCTTGGCGGTGCGGCAGGCGGCTGCCATGGTCATGCCCGCGGCAAGGCTGGCGGCTGCCGCGCTGGAAAACACACAACCCGTGCCGTGTTTGGGAGCGAGATCGCGGCGTCCAGGCCGAAACTCCTGCACCTGGTTTCGGTAAAAGAGCCTGTCCATGCCGTGCGCCACCGGATCGTGACCGCCTTTAAGCAGGACGGCAGCCCCGGATTCGGCGGCGACCTCCCTAGCGGCCTCAATGGGGTCCTGGCTGGGACAAAGCCGCTCCATTTCCGGCCAGTTGGGCGTAAACAGGGCCACGCGGTGTAGCAGTTGGCGCCAACCTGGCAAGTTTTCGGGGTGGAATTCCCCCCCCGCCGACGGTGCCAACACTGGATCCCAAACCACCGGAGCGGATGGGCTTTGGCTTGAAATCAAGGTCAGCAAACGGTCCAACGTGCCGGTGTCGCGGACCATGCCCACCTTGATCGCATCGGGCGCGTTGCTGGCAAGCAGGCTCAAAAGTTGCTTCTCCAACCAGGGCCATTCGACCCATTGATGGTCTTGAAAACTACTGGCGGACTGAGCCGTCAGCGCAGTAACACAACCTATGGTATGCACACTTAGAGCCTCGGATGTGCGCACGTCAGCCATCATACCGGCACCTCCGCTGGGGTCAAATCCGGAGAGGATCAGGAGGGTTGGGCGATCTGCTGGCATGCTTCGCGAATGCGGATGAAATTGCTGAGCGGGTCATTTTTTCCGTGCCAAACCGCTCCCAGAACAGCCACCCCGTCCAATCCATACTCCGCAACTTTTGCGATGTTTTCAGGTTGTACACCACCCAAAGCGTAGATTTTGCAGGGGCGCTGGGCCGGGAAGTTCCAATCCTGAATGCTGCCTGACAAATCTGGCTTAGACGCTGAGCTAAACGCCTGCGACAGAAAAACATACAACATTTTATCGCTGATACCCAATGCCGCCTGGGGCGAATGAACGGAAGCGGAGACGCGAAGTCCTTCTGTTTCAGCCCGGTCAATGATCGTTTCCAGGTCTTCGTTAGAGAACCCCGCGCGGTCGGACTCGCGAAGGTGCATACCCCCCACCCCCAGCTCCAGCGCCGTGGTTAAGGGCGCGTGCAGCGTGATGCGGCGGCGGTATTCCTCCGGAATTTTCTGCACCCAAGCCTGCATGTCGCCGACATTCAATCCTGGCTTGCGCAGATGGTAATACGGCAATCCGGCGTCCAGCAGGCGGATGACGTTTTCGTGTTCTCCGGGCACGTGGCCCAGCGGGGCAATTACGGCTATGTTCATCACAGGTAAATTTCGGTTCCCTTTTCAACAAATTCGCGGGCTTTTTCTTCCATGCCCTCTGCCAGCGCCGCTTCTTCTTCCAGCCCTTGCGCTGCAGCGTAGTCGCGCACGTCCTGCGTAATTTTCATGGAGCAGAAATGCGGGCCGCACATGGAGCAAAAATGGGCCACCTTGGCGCCGTCGGCCGGAAGTGTTTCGTCGTGAAATTCGCGGGCCGTATCCGGGTCAAGCGACAAGTTAAACTGATCCTGCCAGCGGAATTCAAAGCGCGCTTTGCTGAGCGCATTGTCCCGCACATAGGCGCCTGGATGACCCTTGGCAAGATCGGCAGCATGCGCCGCAATTTTATACGTAATAACGCCGTCCTTGACGTCCTTTTTGTTGGGCAGCCCCAGGTGCTCCTTGGGTGTGACGTAGCATAACATGGCTGTGCCGAACCAGCCGATCATAGCTGCACCAATGCCGGAGGTGATGTGGTCATAGCCCGGCGCGATGTCGGTGGTTAGCGGGCCCAGCGTGTAGAACGGCGCCTCGCCGCAGGTTTCAAGCTGCTTGTCCATGTTCTCCTTAATGAGCTGCATGGGCACGTGGCCTGGACCTTCGATCATGGTTTGGACATCGTGTCGCCAGGCGATCTTGGTCAGTTCCCCCAGGGTCTCCAGCTCGGCGAACTGTGCGCGGTCGTTGGCATCTGACAGCGAACCGGGCCTGAGACCATCGCCCAGGCTGAACGATACGTCGTAGGCCTTCATGATCTCACAGATTTCCTCGAAATGCGTGTATAAGAAATTCTCCTTGTGGTGCGCCAGGCACCATTTGGCCAAAATGGAACCCCCTCGGCTCACAATACCCGTGACGCGGCTGGCGGTCAGCGGAATGTAGCGCAGCAGCACGCCCGCGTGAATGGTGAAATAGTCCACCCCCTGCTCGGCTTGCTCAATAAGCGTGTCGCGGTACATGGCCCAGGTCAACTCTTCGGCCTTGCCGTTGACTTTTTCGAGCGCCTGGTAAATAGGCACGGTGCCGATCGGCACGGGGCTGTTGCGGATGATCCACTCCCGCGTTTCGTGTATGTTTTTTCCGGTGGAAAGGTCCATGATGGTGTCAGCGCCCCAGTGGCAGGCCCAAACCGCCTTTTCGACCTCTTCTTCTATGCTCGAGGTGACCGCGGAGTTGCCGATGTTGGCGTTGATCTTGACCAAGAAGTTACGCCCAATGATCATAGGTTCCGCCTCCGGGTGGTTGATGTTGGCCGGAATAATGGCACGGCCTGCCGCCACCTCGCTGCGCACAAACTCCGGCGTGATCAGCCCTTTGGGCGTATTGGCCCCAAAACTTTGCCCGGGGTGCTGTTTGCCGGGCTCTTGCACGCGGTCCAGGCACTGGTTCTCCCGAATGGCTATGTACTCCATCTCCGGCGTGATCATGCCCTTGCGCGCATAGTGCAATTGCGTGACATTGGCCCCGTCCTTGGCGCGGCGCGGCTGCCGGAAGTGCTGGAAACGAAGGCTATTCAGGACCGGGTCGTAAAGGCGCTCCCGACCATAAGCCGAGCTGATTTCTCCGAGTTGCTCCGTGTCTTCGCGCCGCTCGATCCACGGCGTGCGAAGGGATGGAAGGCCCTGGCGCACGTCGAGTTTGGCGTCAGGATCGGTGTAAGGTCCGCTGGTGTCGTACACCGTTAACGGCTCGTTAGGCAGCCATTGCTCCGTTCCGTGCACGTGTGTATCGCTCAGCGAAATTTCGCGCATTGCCACCTGAACGTCAGGGCTTGAACCCTGCACGTGAATCTTTTTAGAAGCGGGAAAAGGCTCGCGGGTGATGCTCAGTTCAGTGGGCAGTTTTTCGGTTCTATTTGCCATAATTCTCAAAAAATCGTTGCGCTTTTCTTGCCGGGGGAAGGGGGGGGCGGGGCTTTGGGGCGAGTTCAGAGGCTACTCAACCTCCAGCCGTGGCCTGGAAAGTACTGAGCCGCCGCCGAATTGCAGGCTTTTGCTCAACCTCCAGCCGTGGCCTGAATGACCATGACCCGATCCGCTGCTTGTAGCTGCTGCTCCTTCCACTGATTGCGGGGAACGACCTGTTCATTAACCGCCACCGCGACACCATTGCGCTCATGCAGTTGCATCTCGCGAAGCAGCTGTTCCAGCGTCAGGCATTCGGATGCGTAAACTTTGCCGTTCACCAACAACTCCATATCAGAAAAACACAAACAAAATCACTGTTCAGCTGCCGGGATATCCGGCAACCAGACTTTAATAAAGTGCGAACGGGACACGACAAATTGAGCATACGACTTTTCCCTACGCCGGCATCAACCGGATCAGGTCATAAGGGTATACTCTCAGTCTGCCGCGGCAGACACCCCTAAAGTCCAAGCGTGAAGATACGAGGAAAGAAGTGAATAAGCTCAACAAAGCAATCTTAACTAATTTTACACCAAATCAATGGGCAATTTAAATCGTTCGACGAGGGAGCAATCAAGTTTTTATATATATAATATTATTGCATAATACTTCACCAGGTACTACCAAGTGAAAAGTTAAATAGAAGGCCTTTATCTTCTACCTCTTAATTACAACAAAATTCTTGGCAACACCTTCGACACACATTAATATATTTTCTATAATGTATTTACATTTGCGGCCCCAGCGTGCTTTACGTTTGTTGCAGGAGTTCAGTTTGGTAACAAAACAAACTGGCGCGAACCTGTTAATTGGGATCCGGAGGGCTACTGCTATTACCTTCCAGCACTTTTTATATATAAACACGACTCTGTACCGGTAAACACTAAAGACCTTTTCAAAAATGACTTAAAGACCGAAAAACAATACGCCAAGTACACTGAGGTTGCCACAGTAATTGAGAGGGTGAGTTAAGTGCAATTTTATATTTTACCCTTATAGCAACAACAAGAAATAGTTACGATGCCAGTTTCAAGGCAAAGGCCGTTGAACTGAGTGAACTGCGGGGTAATTCGCGTGCTGTAGCCGAAGAGTTAGGCATCCTGCCAGCGCTTCTATACCGCTGGCGCAAGGAGTACAAGCAGTTCGGCAAGAACAGCTTTCCAGGCAATGGAAGGGCTCTACAGACCGACACAGACAAGGAGTTGACTCGATTAAAGGCTGAGTTACGGAACGTAGCCATGGAGCGGGACATCCTAAAAAAGGCGATCAGCATCTTCTCCAAGAGCGACGGAAAATCTACCGGTTCATGAGCAACCATAAAGACAAGTTTTCTGCTGAGAGGATGTGCCGGGTCTTACAGGTCTCCAAGAGCACCTATTACCGCCGGGCTTCAACGTCAGTTGGGGTATTGGAGGAGCGGGACCGAACGGTGGGCAATCGGATCAAAGGAGTATATGAAGCCAGCAGAAAGAGCTACGGTTCTCCACGGATTGCCAAGGAGTTGAAGACTGTAGGATTGAGCATATCCCGCCAGCGCACAGCAAGGATCATGAAGACCGTGGGCATCAGTGCGGTCCAGAAACCGGCCTTTCGCAACACAACCGACTCGAACCACAACTACGCGGTCGTACCCAACGTTCTGGCGCGGAACTTTAACACCCAGCGCTCTGGTCAGGTTTGGGTTTCAGACACTGCGTATCTGGCCACTAGCGAAGGATGGCTGCATTTAACCGTCATTCTAGATCTGTTCCGGCGGCGCGTAGTCGGCTGGTCAATGAGTACGGGTATGTCGGTGGACCAAACTACCTTGCCTGCCTTTCTGCAAGCAATCAGGAAGTATCCACCAACCCAGGAACTTCTTTTTCACTCCGACCGCGGCGTCCAATATGCAGCAGATGACTTTAAAAAAGTGCTGGCTGCAAATCCCCTCATCACGCGCAGCATGAGCAGGAAAGGCAATTGCTGGGACAATGCTGTGGCCGAAAGCTTCTTCAGTACCTTGAAGCGTGAATGCATGACAAAGAACAAATTGGCAACCCGCAAGGAAGCGGAGATCATTGTCTTTGAATGGATTGCAACCTGGTACAACCGATTTCGCAGGCACAGCCATCTAAATCAGATGAACATCTTTGAATTTGAACAACAATTTTTTAAACCCAAAAAAGCTGCTTAGCACAACTTACCGTCCCATTAACTGTGGCAATCCCAACAGCATGAAACGAATCAACCTACCAGGTGGGTCAAGTCAACCACCTTTCCGAGAACCGTTTAGCTTCTGACTCCTTAACCGTATCCTTCTGCAAACCTTGCACATTCTGGAAGAAGATATCCTTTTTACCATGAAGCAACACATGGCCAGCCTGACGAAAAAAATCCGCTGAAAAGACATCCCCTCGTTTACAGCGATCAGAAAATTGCATCACTGGTGCGCCACTAATCCAACGGGTGCATTCGGTTATGATTGCCTTGCCTATGGAGGGTGTGAAAAGAACCTTAACTCCGACTTCGCGGCAGCATCCTTGAACTTCGGTAAAAACGTCAGTTGAATTCTTACCCAAAATTCCTCGAAGTGCTGGCAACAACGCTCGAAACCTCAATTCATCATAGGGCCCGGCTTCCAACTCAAGTGCTTGTAATTCACCTTTGCGCAACCACGCAGCAGTTGCATAAGGCTCTCTAACCGACTCCAGCGAAACATTAAAAACAACTTTTAATCGTTGATTAAAATAGTACTCTTCCCAGGCGTGCTGATCGCTAAAACCAAAAAAAGCTAAAAGCTCAGCAGCTTTAGTCTCAGCAGTAACTTGATCAGCCACCCAACCGATTCGAACCATCTGGGCAAAGGGAAATTTTCTTGCCCAACTTGCTGATTCTGACAACAATTGTTCGCGATCCAGACGCGCACAATACTCATGGTAAGTACGCTGCATACTTAACCAAAAACGAGCGGGGATACCCAGGACTATTTCAAATCGGACTGCCATATCCGGTGTAAGGCTGCTCTTTCCCTTAAGAACAGCAATAATTGTTTTCTCCGGTTTCCCGGTTCGGACCGCAAACTCCTTGGGCCCCATGCCCAGCTCCATTAGTTTCTCGTGTAGCGTTTCTCCAGGGTGAAAAGCAATGGGAGACTTAAACGGATTCAGGAAGATGTTCTCCTGGCTTTGCTGTAATGTCGTTTTACTTGCCATGATAATTGACTATTTCAATTATGTTGACTACGGTCAACTCTGATTCCACTAATCCATATGCACCTTCCGCTATCAATGGACTACGGCTTGTATTAAATACCAAGCGAAAAGGCTGATCGAGTGAACAGGCCCATTGCCCCCTTCTAATTTCTGTCAAGCGATGATAATGGCCAGGTAAAGTCCTGAGCTCATCTAAGTTCAGTGTATTCTCCAATACAAAGAGTCGCTTCTGAAAAAGCTTTGCCCGTTTACCCCCATTTCTCGTTGACACCTCTCCTGATCCTCAGCCAACGCCCGAAGCTTCCTGTCTTTAAACGTAATGAACACAATAAAAGTAGTACTTTTTTAATTAACAATAAGTGTAAGTCAAAAATCCCATTTCTGCCCTCTCCCGCGCGGCCAGAAACAACTGCCCAACGAATCAAACGACCCGAAAATTCGCACTCCGGCCCACCCGCAGCCTTTCAATCGAGAAAATGATCTTATTCACGTGGACAACTATTTATGCCAAAGGATTATTTTGGCAAGGCTTTTATCCCACCCCCATGCCCAACCCCTTCTACGACCAGCCCATCCTGAACTCCCCCTACCGCAGGCCAGAAAGGCATTGGGAACTGGATGAAGCCGGGCAACCCACGCAGCGCATCCAGGAATTTCGGCGCAAGGCGGCTTACATTACCCCTATATCCAAGGGAAAGACCCAGCGCAACAAAGCCAAATAGGCTGAACTGGAGTTTAACAACAAGGATGGCCTGTCCACCCGCGATCAGCGATACGACCCAACGCCCGTTATCAATCGGCTAAGGGGTATTGTGGACATATGGCGCGAACTCCCTAACCCATCGCAGTGGGGGGTAACACCCGAAACAGCTCGTCTGCTGAAGCATTGGCGGCAGCATCCGGTTATGGGCATCAAGCCCTTTTTCTGCCAGATTGAAGCGGTAGAAACGCTGATTTGGCTCACCGAAGTTGCCCCCAACACCCGCGAAGGCAAGAGCATCCTGGAGTACTTGCAGCAGGTCAATCAGGAGGCAAACCCGGAACTGGAGCGCATCGCGCTTAAGCTGGCTACCGGGGCAGGCAAGACCACGGTGATGGCCCTGATCATTGCCTGGAATACGGTCAATGCTGTTCGCCACCCGCAGAGCAAAATTTACACTAAAGGCTTTTTGGTGGTAGCACCGGGTCTGACCATCAAGGATCGACTCCGGGTTTTGCAACCCAATGACCCGGACAGCTATTACAAAAGCCGGGAGCTTGTGCCCCCGGACATGCTGCCTGACTTGCAGCGCGCGCACATCGTCATCACCAACCACCACGCGTTTCGGCTGCGCGAAACCCTGTCTTTAGCCAAGGCAACGCGCCGTCTGGTTGAAGGCAGATCAGGCGAGGTTATGCAGACCATAGAAACTCCGGGCGAAATGCTCCGTCGCGTTCTGCCAGGGCTTATGGGCATGAAAGGCATTCTGGTGCTCAACGACGAAGCCCACCACTGCTACCGCGAAAAGCCGCAACCGGAAGAAGACGAAACCGCACTCAAAGGGGACGACCGCAAAGAGGCCGAGGAAAACAACGAAGCCGCGCGCCTCTGGATCAACGGGCTGGCAATGGTCAAAAACACCCTTGGGCTCAAGAAAGTGGTTGATCTGAGCGCTACCCCATTTTTCCTCCGAGGCTCCGGCTATGCCGAAGGCACCATGTTCCCCTGGACCATGAGCGACTTCTCCCCCATGGACGCCATTGAATGTGGCACTCCCAAACCCGTGTATCCACGCTATTAAAAAGAATAAAGTCATGGTTGAAATAAGTACTTTGGAGGAATACGAGGATGCTTTAAGGAGAGGGGGAAAAATATGATTATTACTAATCATAATATATTAAAACATATAAAGTTTATGACATTCAATCCAGCGGGGAAAGCCGGTCTCATCAAGGAGGGGTGCAACTATGCTTACAACTTAAATTCCAAAATTTTATTTGGAAAACATAAAGGAAACCTTCTTAAAGACATATACAAATGCAATCCAGATTACATACATTGGTGCCTGATCAATGCAAGTGGGTTCGTACTTTCTTCAACCGCGTTAGAGGCAATACAAAGGGAAAAGGTATTCAATTCTGAGCAACTTCAAAGGTACTTTGAGTATCGAAACGAGCACGAACTTTCAATAGATCTTCGGTCTTTTGAAGAAAATAAAAATGGCTTTCCATACTCTCAAGAAGTTGACGAGGAAGATTACTTTTTTTCGGAAGAATCCATCGATAAAAACGCCGAGAAGCTTACAAAAAAAATACCTGAAAAAGAGATAGCACAAGGAGGTAATTGGAAAGATACCATAAATTCTAATCATTCAAGCGACCGAATAAAAATAACAATTTTACGGAAATAGCATTAGATTTTTTTTCCTAAGATCAACATATTATTCCCACTCCAACCCCTCCAACATCTTCACAATATCCTCGCTGACAAACTGAATAACCGGGGCAAGCGAATCTGCATTGGGACGCGTCCTGAAATTCAACGTACCCCGCAAGAAGTGCCTGGCAGTATCCGTAACAAAAAACTGCAACGGCGAAGCGGCATCGCCGCCAACAGAATATAAAAGCCCGTACGCACCGTTCTCTGTAGCAATCTCCACAGGTTCAATGTAGTCGGCTTTGCGGGCGTGGCTAAAGGTTAAACGGTAGGCTTCTTCGGTAAGGCGGTCCAGGCGCTGGTCAGGAGATAATTCCTTGTAGGTTAGGTAGATAGTTCCGTTCAGGGCGGGCACGTTGAGGTTGTAGCCCCAGCAGGGGTGCTCCACAGTTTCGCCGAAGTATTCGCCCTTCTTCTCTATCGTGTAGTAAGCCGGTAGGTCAAATTGGAATGGGCATTCGGGGCTCCCGAAGTGTTGAAGCGCCGTGCGGTCGGGGAAGTGGACGCGCGGGTAGGCTTTGGGCTTGGGTACGGGGGTGGACTCGCAGCCAGTTAACGAAAAGAAGGCTACAAAGCAGACGAACCCTGACAAACTGGGCCGGGAGCGGCTCGAGCCGGATGAACCTTCTCCCAAAAGCCTGGCGCAAACAAGCGTGAACAACCGCAATACTATTCTTCTCATACCACCTCCGGTTGAGCCTCGTTCCGGGTAATGATGCTGACCTTAACTTTCTCGACCCTATTCCTGGCCACACCCAAAACCACAAAGCGGAAGCGGTCAAACGAAAGCTCTTGTTGCGCTTCGGGGATATTGCCGGCAAGTTCCAGCATAAGGCCGGCCAGGGTATCGGAGTCGCCGCGCACGTCATCGAAGGCGTCGGGGCGCAGGTGAAGCACTTTGCACATGTCGCCGAGCAACACTTTTCCTTCGAACACAAAGCTGTGGTCGTCGAGGCGGCGGTGGTCGACGGCCTGCTCGTCAAATTCGTCTTCGATCTCGCCGATGACTTCTTCCATGATGTCTTCGAGGGTCACCAGGCCGCTGGTGCCGCCGTACTCGTCCACCACTACGGCCATGTGGATGCGCATTTCCTGGAATTCTTCCAGCAGGTCGTCGATCATCTTGCTTTCCGGCACGTAATAGGGTTCGCGGATTTTGGTGTGCCAGTTGAAGGTCTCGGGCTCGTCCATGTAGGCCAGCAAATCCTTGCCGTAGAAGATGCCGATGATGTTGTCTTTGTCTTCGCGAAAAACCGGAATGCGGGAATAACCGGAATCGCGCACCACCTGCAAGAGTTGGTGGAAGGTCATGCTTTCGTCGAGCAAGGTCATGTCTACATGGCTGGTCATGATCTGCTTAACGGCTATGTTGCCAAACTTGAGGATGCCTTTCAGGATGCGCACGTCTTGCTCGCTGGTGTGTTCGTCGCGGGCAATGTCAATGGCGTTCTCGTAGTGCTCCAGACTCAGCGAGTCTTTCTCCATGCGATGCAGCCTGCGCTCAATAAAGCCCGTGGAGCGCACCAACAAAAGACTCAGTGGCGTTAAGATGCGCCGCAGCAACAACAGCGGTCGGGCCATCATGGCCGCTATCTCTTTGTTGTTCTGGCTCGAGTACACCTTTGGCAACACTTCGCCAAAAAGGACGAGGAGAAAGGTTACCCCGATAACGTTGACCAGAAAGACCACCCATTCCTCCGCATGCGCCATGACGCCCGACAGCAGGAACCACGAAACCACCACAATGGCTACGTTGATGAAATTGTTGGCAATCAGGATAGTGGACAGCAAATAGGTAGGCTTGTCCAGCAGGTTTCGGACGCGGTGCAGGACATGGGAGCCGTGCTCCTCCTCCATCTCCTCCATCCGGGAACGAGTGAGCGAGAAATACGCGGCCTCCGAACCGGAAATTGCCGCGGACCCCATCAACAGCAAAACAATAGCGGAGACCAAAAGCCCAATAGGCCAGGCACCGGTAAGCTGTGCTAAGAGAATTTCAGCCCCAGGGTAAGGGTCATCCGGGCAAGTAGCCAAGCTCGGGGTGTTTGGTTAAACCATCAGATTGGCGGCCGGCCATGGTAAAACAGCCAGCCGCCTTTCCGTTATCTTCTAAATCAGACGCTAAAATACGGGGATTACCCGATTGCATCCGTTAAAAGGGCAAATCGTCCTCGTAGGCAGCCGTAGACTCTGCGGCATGCGAGGCCATCTGGGTCGGAACACCGGCCTGGGATTGGCCTGCATCCATGCCCGCGCTTTCGCTGCGTTGGGCATAGCCGCCTGCACTTCCTTCGGTGCGCCCGTCCAGCATGACCATATTATCGCCGACAATTTCGGTGACGTAGCGTTTGATGCCTTCCTTGTCCTCGTAGGACCGGTTGCGAATTTTACCTTCCAGGTAAATCCGGCTGCCCTTTTTTAGGTATTTCTCCGCCACTTCAGCCAGCCCACGCCACAACGTCACGTTGTGCCATTCGGTCTGATCCACTTTCTGACCCTCCTTGTTGGTGTAAGTTTCGGTAGTGGCTAAAGAAAAACGGACCACTGGAACCTTGTTGCTTTCCAGGTAATTGATCTCCGGGTCCTTGCCCAGGTTGCCCAGCAGGATCACTTTGTTGATGCCTCTGCTCATGATTTAAACTATTTCAGATTGAACAATTATGGGGCGTCCCCACAAGCCAAAAGTATTAGCCTTGCTCTTCGAGATAGCGGGCCACCACTCTGGGAAACGCCAATTTACGAATTTTATCGGGCGCTAAGGCTTGCCAATCCTGCTCTTTTGGAAGTTTTCCACTTTTTGAAGAAAGCTTTAGAAAGCAGGCCCGAATGTCCTGATGGCTGAGTGCCTGACGGTACCACACGGAGCTTTCGCGGACCTCCCAAAGCCCGTCATCAAGCCAGGCTTTTGCTTCGGGTTCGCGGACCAATTCGCCCGGAGCCAGGCCTTGCTCCTTTTCAATCAGGGGAAAATCGTACAGCCCGGCCCAAATGTCGGTTTCGTCGCGGCGTCGCACGTAGCGTTTGCCGCCGTGCTCGAGCACCAGGTAGTGGAAAAACCGCGTTCTCCGGGCAGCTTTGGGGCGCTTTGCCGGCAATTCCTGAACCCAATCGCGTTCCAGAGCCACGCAATGGTCAGCGAGTGGGCAGGTGCTGCACAGCGGCTGCCGGGGCTTGCAGTGCTGAGACCCAAAGTCCATCATGGCTTGATTCCAGGCCGCAGGGTTGCGCCGGTCAAGGACGGCATCAGCCAGTTCGCGGAAGGCCTTGCGCCCGGGCGTGCTGTCAATGGGGTGCCGGATACCGAAAAAACGCGCCAAAACCCGCTGAACATTGCCGTCCACCACGGCATGAGGCAGGTCGAAGGCAAAGCTGGCTATCGCCGCGGCGGTGTATTCCCCTACACCGGGCAGGGTGCGCAGACCGTCGTAGCTGGACGGGAAACTTCCCCCGAATTGCCCCGAAACTACCCTGGCCGCCTTGATCAGGTTGCGGGCCCGCGAGTAGTAGCCGAGCCCTTCCCACGCTTTAAAAACCTGGTCTTCCGGCGCGGCAGCCAGCACGTGAACGTTGGGAAATAGCATCAGAAAGCGCTCGTAATAGGGCAAGCCCTGCTCCACGCGGGTTTGTTGCAAAATGACCTCGGAGAGCCAGATGCGGTAAGGGTCCTTTTGACCGACCCAGGGCAAGTTGCGGCGGTTTTGCCTTCCCCAGGTGCTCAAATTGCAGGTAAAGACTTCATTCATAGAGAAATAAGCCTTTGCGTATTTTCAAAATTTTCTTTTTGATTTGCTGGAAATTTACCATTTTTGACGTTCGGGGTCGTACAAGATCTTATCTGCAAAGCAGAAACGTACTAATAAAAGAGGGATATGAGAAAAGCAGATCTTATTGCCAAAATTTCGGAAAAGACCGGTATTGCTAAAGTGGATGTGCTGGTAGCCCTCGAAGCCTTTTTTAAGGAGGTTAAAGAATCGCTGAAAGAAGGGGAGAACGTATACATCAGGGGTTTCGGCAGCTTTATCGTGAAAAAGCGAGCCAAAAAGATAGGGCGCAACATCAAGAAAAATGTCGCGATTGAGATTCCCGAGCACAACATTCCCGCATTTAAGCCCGCAAAGGTGTTTGTAGAGCAGGTAAAAAGCTCTGAAAAATCAGAATTAGCCATCGGCGCCTACGATTTTGACGACGACGACGATGAAGATGACGACGCATCGTGATTAAACGCTCTCTTGGCGTGCTCCTCGCGGGCACAGCCGCTGTTCTACTGCTGTATTTTGTGCCTGAGCGCAAGCCCCCAAAGCGCACCCGCTACCACGACATGGTGGATTCTGCCTATACGGTTCTGCCTGCTGTTCAAGGGGATAGCCTGAAACTTCTGGAAAAATCGCTCAGCAAATTGCAGGGCTCTGCCCGCGCTGATGCGCTGTTGCAAACAGCCACGCGCTGGGAAAAAGTCGGTTTTCCTGCCGTTGCCGCCGAACGCTACCGCCTAGCAGCCGAAGCGGAACCAGCCGTGGCCGCAACCTGGGCCGAGGCCGGCGATCGTTTTTTTTCGCTGGTTCCCGGCGCCACCCAAGACGACGAACGGGTGGATTACGTTTTTCATGCCATTTATTGTTATGAAAAACTGTTAAAGATAGATTCCACTGATTACGAGCGGAAAATCCGCCTTGCCGATTGCTATACTGACTACCAAGGCAACGTGATGCAGGGGGTGGTTTTGCTGCGCCAGGTAGCCGCCGCTGACCCGGATAATGCGTCTGCTCAGCTCCGATTGGGGCGCTTTGCCCTCATGTCCGGACAAACTGATAAGGCAATTGAACGATTTCAAGCCGTTTTAAGCAAGGATTCCTTAAATTTGCCGGCCCGAGTCGTTTTGGCGCAAACGCTGGCTAATGGCCAGGATATCGCCGGAGCGAAACAGGTGCTGAAAGAAGGCATCGCCCTTCACCCGGACAGCGCCTCCCGGCAAGAACTCGAAGGGCTTCTCCTTCAATTGGGCCCCGATCCGGGCAAATAGCTCGTCATCTTTAAATTTTTGATGCATGCCTTGCGGTAAGAAAAGAAAACGGCATAAGATTGCCACGCACAAGCGCAAAAAGCGCCTCCGGAAGAACCGCCACAAGAAGAAGATTCGTTAATAGCGTACCTGTTGCACGCTGGTCAGTGGATCATTTCCAATGACTGAATCTTCTGCCGAAACACCTGGACAGGTTCGGGTAGCGGCCAAAAAACCAGATACCGTAGATCGGGAGCTTATCGTCAGCGCCACCAAAGGGGGCATGGAGATTGCCCTGGTTGAAGACGGGCGCCTTGTTGAATACCAAGTAGCGCAGGAAAACAGCCAGTTTAACGTCGGGGACATATACCTCGGCATCGTCCGAAAGATCAATCCAGGCCTCAACGCCGCGTTCATTGATGTCGGTCACGAGAAGGACGCTTTCTTGCACTATACCGACCTCGGACCCAAGTTCCGATCCTTGTTCCTGTTCACGCAACGGGCCATTAAGGGTACGCTCCGCAGCCACCATCCGCACGATATGCAAATGGAGCCGGAGATCGTCAAAACCGGCAAAATCACGCAGGTGCTTGCCAGGGGTCAACACGTCCTGGTACAGGTGCTCAAAGAGCCTATTTCATCCAAAGGGCCGCGAATAACGTCAGAAGTGGCCTTGCCGGGTCGCTACATCGTCATGACGCCCTTCAACGGGTCTATTGGTGTATCCAGACGCATTACGTCCGCAACCGAGCGCAAACGCCTGCAGAAGCTTCTGGAGAGCATTGTTCCCAAAAACTGGGGGGTCATTGCCCGCACTGCTGCCGAGGGAAAGGGGGTTGCGGATCTACACGAGGATGTGAATCACATCGTGGCGCAGTGGGAAAACACCACCCGCAACCTGCTCAACGCCAAGCCGCCCCACATCGTCTTTACCGAGACGCGCAAGATCAACACCCTCACGCGTGACCTGCTCAGCAAGTCCTTCAAAAAAATTACGGCCAACGACCTGGTCATCGTGCAGGAAATGCGGGAGTTCCTCCAGCATCTTTCGCCGGGATCGGAAAAAATGGTCCAGTACTTCCAGAGCAAGAAACCGATTTTCGACGCGCTGGGCATAACCAAGCAAATCAAAAGTTCATTCGGCGAAACCGTCAGCCTCAAAAGCGGCGCCTACCTGGTTATCCAACACACGGAGGCCCTGCACGTCATTGACATCAACTCCGGGCCCAAAATTGCCCGCCGTCCCGACCAGGAGGAGAACGCACTGGCCGTAAACCTGGAAACTGCCGAGGAAGCAGCGCGCCAGCTTCGCCTCCGCGACCTTGGAGGCATCATCATCATCGACTTCATAGACATGAAGAGCGTAGAGAGCAAGCGCCAGCTCTACGAAGCGATGAAAGAGGCCATGAAGGAAGACCGGGCCAAACACACTATCCTTCCTATTTCCAAGTTCGGGCTCATGCAGATCACGCGCCAGCGCGTTCGCCCGGAAGTGAACATCATTACGCAGGAAAAATGCCCCTCCTGCAATGGCACCGGCAAGGTGGAAAGCACCATTTTGCTAATTGACGACATCGAAAACCGCCTTGAATACCTGCTCTCGCTCAAGGCACACAAGCAGATTCACCTGCACACGCACCCCTTCATCGAGGCCTATCTGAAGCGCGGCCTCTGGACGTCCAAACAGTTTACCTGGTGGCGCAAGTGGAAAACCTGGATCCGCGTTCACCAGAACGCCGGCTATCAGTTTACGGAGTACCACTTCACCAATGCCAACAACGAAGAAATTCGGTTGGAGGAGTGACCATGTAAGGTCGGCTAATCTGATTGGCTGAACAGATTTTGAATATCTTGGGTTAATTAGGGGTGCTTGGCTCAAATTCTACCAGCAGGTCTATATCGTTATTTTCGTTTGCTTCATCTCTGGCAATTGAACCAAATAAGCCAATCTTAACAACTTTATAGTCTGATGAAATCCTGGCTTTGTTCGCACGCAAAAATATTAGTATGTTATCTTTGTCTATCAAATTTGACCATTTGGTTTCAAATCCAAAATTGGAACGTTTTTAGCAGAAAAAATTGTGCAATTGATTAACCCGATCGCACCCTAAGCCCCCCCAAATCATAATGCTTTTCAAAAAATTCGTCGCACCAGAGGCAGACATTGCCTAACTCCCCGCAGCGTTTGGTGGCGTGCTCTGCGCTGATGCCGATGCTTTCGCCCATGTTGAAGGGGTTTCCTTTGTCCAACATCTGCATGATCGGATTATCAGCGACGCGGCGTAGGACCTCGCTTACATGCTCAGACCGCGCGTCTCCAAGCGGGTCGCGGGTGCCGGGGCAGCAGGGGTTGATGCGCCAAAGCTGAATGGAGATTTCCTGGGGAATAGCCTCGCCGCCGCTTAAGAAGCCGATGGCGCCGGACAAGATCGCGCAAAAGTTGTGGTGCGGATCGCGCTTCCAGATGCCCTTCTCCATCGCTCGCCCCCGCGCCCAATTTCCCCCGAGCCAGATGTCGGCAGTGGCGCCCCAATAGCCCCAACTCAACGGGAAAGCATTCAGGTAATTCTCGCGGTGCACCAGCGGATCCTTCTCGTCGCCATTCACCCCCCGCGATTCAAAGAGTTCCTTCAGCAATTCCAGCCGCCCGCCTGCAGCTTTGTGGTAGCGGTCAATGCTGGCAATGTCAAAGCGCGAAATGCCTTTCTCAATGAGCCGGTCCAGAATCTCGCCGGTCAGCAGGTCGCCGTTGGTTTGCAGCATAAACTGTGTCCGGTTGCCGAATCGAGCCTTGAGGGCATCCAGGATGGCGTACAGTTTTTCGCGCTCGGCCAGCGGCTCCCCTCCGCTCAAAATCAGGCGATCCATCCTGGCGGGCAGGTGCTCCACCACGGCCAGGCATTCTTCCAGGCTCATGCGCTCCCCTTGCGGGCCGCTGAGGTTGTAACAGTGGTCGCATTTGTCATTGCAGACTTGCGTGAACACCCAATAAACGGATTCAACGTGGTCGTAATTGCGGGCATGCGCCGCTATGGGCAATTCAGGCATCGGTATCCAGTACTTTTTTTTCCGGGCCAGGAGAATTAGGGGGAATGGGCTCCGTCACGATGAGCTCCGGGGTGTCTGAGTCAAGGGTAATCGGCTCTGTGGTAACAGGGCTCGGGAAATCGGGCTTCGAAAGATAACTCCCTTCCTCAAACACCTCACGGGCTGTTGTGGTTCCCGGCAAAAGCCCTTCGCCCGAAAGCGTGCTTTGCCAAAAAGCCCACTCCTCGCGAACGCCGGAACCCGGCGCTTCGATAAAGGCGCGGCGAGTGGGGTACACCGTGAGCTGACCAGCTTCCATGCGAGCCAGTTCGTCGCCCATGACGAGCGCTTCGCGCAGATCGTGGGTCACGAACACCGTTGTCATGCCGTGAGCCGCGCAAAGCCGGCGGTAGAGTTGCTGCATGTCGGCGCGCGTCGGAGCGTCGAGGCTTCCGAAGGGCTCGTCGAGCAAGAGCACGCGGGGCCGAATGATGATGGCGCGGCCAAACGCCACGCGCTGCCGCTGTCCACCCGATAAGGCCGTGGGCATCCGGTCGCCCAGGCCATCCAGACCGAGTTGCCCGAGCATGTCCTGTACCTGGGCACGCAGTTCGCGGTCCGCAACCTTGCGCACACGCAGCCCAAACGCAATGTTCTCAAAGGCGGTCAGGTGCGGAAAAAGCAGCGGCTCCTGGCTCAGGTACACCGTGCCCCGCTCGGAGGCCTTCAGGTCGAAGGCCGGTTGTCCGTCGAGCAATAGTTGGCCTTCGTCAGCAGGCAACAGGCCAGCCAAAATCTGCAGCAACGTGGTCTTGCCGCATCCGGAACTGCCCAAAATGCCCAGACTGCGGCCGGATTCCAGCGCAAAATGGATGCCGTCGAGCACCTGCTGGCTGCCGTACCGCTTTTGTATGTTCTGGGCTTGGATCACAAAGAGGGTGAGTATCGATGGCAAGTTACAGGCAACAGCCGTGGTCAGGAAAAAATGTACGAAATTAGGAGACGAATAATCTGGATAGAATATAACTTATAATGTCACTCAAAATACAATACGCATCCGACTTGCATCTTGAGTTCACGGATAACAAGACATTCTTAAATCAACATCCGCTTGGCCCGGAGGCTAATATTCTTGTTTTAGCTGGTGATATCGTACCCTTCTCTGCAATGGACAAGCATAAAGATTTCTTCCGCTACTTGTCTGATCACTTTGAAACCACTTATTGGCTGCCCGGCAACCATGAATACTATCATGCTGACCTTAGCCAAAAATGTGGCATTATAAAGGAGAATATCTGTAGCAATGTCTTTTTGGTGAACAATACCGCTGTTCTTCATGGTACAGTCAAATTGGTGTTCTCCACGCTTTGGAGCAAAATCAGTTTGGCAAATCAAGGACAGATTGAAAGAAGCATGAACGACTTTCATCTGATCAATTACAAGGGCTATCGCTTTTCAACGGAGCAGTACAACCAGTTGCATGACGAATGCCTAAGTTTTATACAAAGTGAATTGACAATGGGCGGGGCTCAGAAGACTGCTGTTTTTACCCACCATGCTCCTACTTTCTTAAACTATCCGGAACAATACAAAGGGGATGTATTGAACGAAGCCTTTGCCGTGGAGTTATTCAATTTGATTGAAGATTCAGCCATTTCCTATTGGGGATACGGACACCACCACTGTAATACACCGGATTTTAAAATAGGAAATACTATGCTTATTACCAACCAGCTGGGCTATGTGCTTCGAAATGAGCACGCTCTATTCAGCACTAATAAATTTGTGATTATCTAATATTAATTAATTGGCTCGCGCAGCAGCATCTGCCGGTTGAGCAGCAGCAGCAGCAGCGCCGGAATAATCATGAGCAGCGAAGCCACTGCAGCCAGGTGAGGATTGGCCTCCTGCACGTAAAGCACGGTTTGTATGGTCAATGTTTGCACTTTGCCCACACCCAGCAAGCGCGTTAGCCCGTACTCAAACCAGGAAAGCAGAAAGCACTGAAACAGGCCCATCACCAGGACCGGACGGCCCAAGGGCCACAGCAACCGGAGCCAAACCTCGCGGTTGGATGCGCCCAGGGTGCGGGCCTGGCTCGTCAAACGCCGCATTTGGTCGGTCCAAAAGCCGGAGAAAAAGAGCACGGCGTAAGGGAACACAAAAAGGTATTGCGCCAGCACCACGCCCCCCAGTGTTCCGCTCCAGCCCATTCGAACAAAATAGAACTGCAGCATGGCCGCAAAAACTACCGGCGCGATCAGGTAGGGGAAATAGGCCAGCGACAGCCAGCGGCGAGCCTGCTTTTGCCTCATCACGGCAGCCGAAACCACGAAGCCGGAAATCGCTGCGAAGAGCGCCACGCTGCCCGACAACAGCAGCGAAATGCCCAGGCTCGACAGCAGCATGTTTTGGCCCTGAACAGTGGCCGCCCAATGCTGCAGGGTCCATTCGCCCGAAAAAAGGCGCGGAAAACGCCAGGCCTGCTGCACAGAAAGGTAGACCAAAACCGCCATGGGCAAAACCAGGCCAACCCGCAGCGCGGCCCGAAGACCAACTCGCAGCGCGGCCCGTAGACCATCCCGCAGCGCGGCCCGCAGGCCAACCCGCAGCGCGGCCCGTAGACCCACCCGCAGCGCGGCCCGAAGACCAACCCGAACGCCATCAGCCGACAACTGTTCTCCGGACATAAGCTTTCTCATGGTTCACGGATTTGTCCGGCCCTTCGGCTGAGCACAAAGAAGAGCAGCACCGCTACCAACGCGGTGTACAGCACCGCCATGGCATGCCCCAGCGGAATATTGCTCAGGTCAAAGCGTTGCAATTGTTCGGTGATGTATACGGTGACCGCGCGCGGCGAACTGCGGCCCAACAGCAGCGGAATTTCGTATGTGCCAAGGAGGTAAACGGCGTAGAGCAACAACAACGGCAGGCTTCGGCGCAAAAGCAGGGGCGCGTAAATGCGGCGGGCAAACTGCGCCCGCTTGCTGCCCAGCGCATCAGCGGCGAGGCGCAACGCTGGCATGTTTTCCTGCCGTGCCTGATTGATGAAAACCAGCGTAAAAAAAGGCGTGAGCAAAAAAACCTGCGTTGCAATAATTCCGGTGGAAAGGGCATCGTTCACCAGACGGGGAAAGTCGTCAATTCCGGTGCTTAGACCCAGGGCGTAGGCCCCCCTGCTCAGCACTCCCGAAGGACTCAGCAGCGCCAGAAACGCAAACGCCGCAACTACGGGCGGCATGGTCAGTGGCAGAAACAACCAGCCCTGCAAACTGCTGCTCCGGCGGCCAAATACGAACGCATACGAAAGCGGCAGGGCGATGAATATAATAAAACCTATGGAAACCGCGGACAAACCGAAGGTATAAGTCAGCGTCTGCCAAGCTTCACCCCCTTGCGCGGCAGGGCTGAGCAAGCGCTGCCAGGCATCAAGGTCTAGCAGCGGTTTGCCGGCGAGCACTCCGGAATCCACGGCGGGCTGGCCCACAGCGCGCAACGCTGCATGGCCCGCCAGTCCCGTGCTGTAGGCCAGCGAATACAGCCAACCAGCCAACAGGGGCAGGACCGTGAGGATACCGTAGATCCACAACAAAACGGGAAGGCGGGGCTTGCCGGATGGCGCTTTGCTCCGTTGGCGTACCGGACCACCGCTGGCCGGCTCAAGCCCGCTGTCCTTGCTATGCCCGCTCCGGCTACTGGTTGATAACATGGGTTCTAAAATCGGCAAAAAGCCGGATCATGTACTCCGGGGCTGGCTCCATAAGCGCTCGGTCTTGGATAGCTGCCCTATCCGGGGCATGCTTTCGTCCGGGCAACTCCGCAAAACGCCTTAACCATTCGGCATCCAATTTTTCCATTGACAGGATGGTTCCGTCCCCCCAGACCGACGGTTTCATTTTCTCCCATTGCGCTTCGGGTGAGATTAGAAAGTTTATGACCACCATGGCAGCTTCACGCGCTCCCGACCCGGCTGGTATGCCCAGGTAATGGCTGTTTTGGATGGTGCCGGTCTGCGGAACATAGGCGCGGCTGTTGTTCGGAAAAAAGCCCTCGGCAATCTTGTTGTCTACTTCCGCGTCGTTGTTGCTCATGGTAAACAACAATTCGCCATTGGCAAAAAGTTGGTGCATTTGCGCCAGCGAGGAAGGGAAACTTTGGCCCTTGTTCCAGAAATGCTGCTTGTTGCGGTTGATGAAGGCCCAGAGTTCGGCACTGTGCCGAGAATAGAGCGTTTCGTCAAAGAGCCCATGGAGTGCGGTGTCGCTGCCGGCCAGGGCGATCAACCAACTCTTAAGCAACGTCATGCCGGTAAAATCATGGCCGAACGTGAATTTGCCGGGGTTGGCCGCCCACCAGCGCTCCCAATCCGCAAGGGTTTGGGGGGGCTCGGGTACCTGCGCGGAATCGTAAATCAGAGCCATTTGCACGTTGCCCCAGGGGCATTCCCAGCCATCTACCGGTTGTTGAAAGTCAACAGCAATGAAGGGACTTTCCCAATTCACGAATCGGCTGTTCGGCAAGCGATCGGTGAAGGGACCGTGCAGCCCTTCGATTTGCCGCAACTGGAAGAAGGTCTCCCCGTTGATCCAGACCAGGTCTAACGCACTGGTTTTGCGCCCGGCATCGCGCTCGGCCATCAGGGTGCTAACCACCTGCGAGCCCTGGCCACTGACCAGCGCCAACTTGATACCGTATTGCTCCTGAACCCGGGGCTTTACCCATTCCTGCATATAGCGATTGATCAGGGGATCGCCCTGCCACATCATCATGGTCACGGTCTTGTCGCGGGCAGCCGCTTTTACCTGCTCCCAGGACGCGTCGGCGGGGAGCTCCGCTGCACCCTCCGTGCTCTTGGTGCCGCATCCTGTGGCGAGCCACAAGATTGCCAACAAAAATGCCGGCAGGGCCGTATATAAATATCTGTATAACATTTTAAATGCCATGGACAACTTAAACTATGCTTTTAGAACAACCAGCGCAGCGAAAACTGAAACTGCCTGGGCGGAGCAGCATTCCGGCGAATCAGCACACCCGACGAAGCGGACCCGGGCTGGACCTGGTTGCTCTGCGTGGCGTTGTTGGAATAGCCGGTCAGGTTCTCCGCGTTGAACAAATTGAACACGGAAGCGCCCAATTCCAGGCGCGTCACCTCCACATCTCCTTCAACACTTTTACCCAGCGGAATTTCATAGAATACACTGGCGTCAAACGTGCTAGCCCAGGGTAGTCGGTCGCTGTTGCGAGCTTCGCCGGGAGCGCGGTCGCTGTTGCCCACGTAGGCGTCGCCAAACGAGCGGCCGTCGCCATTGAGGTCAGTAGTGCCGTAGAGCGTTGCATCTGGAACACGGTTAATTGGCTGGCCACTTTGCAACAATGCGGCCATGGTAAACGTGAGCCTTTCCACCGGAAAATAACTGGCAATAGCGTTGATCAAATGCGTGCGGTCGTTGATGGATGGCCCCCACTCGGCCTCAAAATCGTTGGCGTCCATGGCGCGGAAATTGATGTCTTCCGTGTTGTTCTCCAGGAAAGAGAGGGTGTACATCAGGCGAAGGGCCCAGTTGTCGCTGCCCCGCGCTTTCTGCCAGGTAAAGTTGGCAGCGTAATAATTGCTGCGGCCGTCTGTTTCGGTAACCATGACGTTGCGCGAAATGCCCCGCAGCGTATCGCCGTTGACGATGCTGTAAACGCCGGAAGCGTCGCTGAAAATCGGCACAGGTCGCGTCGCGTCCGCTTCCGATTGAGGGCGAACGACCACATTGTCCGGATCAATGGGATACGCCGACGGTGCGTTCAGGTCGCGCAGGCGGAACAAATCATAGGAACGGTTGTGCATCAGGTCTACATAGAACAGCGATTGCGGATTGACCTTGTGCTGGTAACCGAGCATGAACTGGTGCGAGTAGGGATTGTCGTAACCGTCAGGATTGAGAATGCGCAATTCGTTTTGAAACACCTGATCGCGCTGCGCTTGCAACGCGTCCGGGAGCGGACCGCCCAGGTAAGGCACGCCCGGAACGTTGGCCGAAAGATTGCCTTGGCTGGTTACAGCACTCAGGTCGGTATCAGCAGCCAGAATACCCTGGTCAATTAATGCCTGCAACTGAGCCTGATAGCCCGCGGAGGTAGAATTAAATTGGAGGGCATCACTGACAATAGCATAAATTATCTTATTGTAGTAAATGCCGTATCCCAGGCGAAGGGCGGAGCGCTCGTTGAGCTGGTAATTGGCGCTAAAGCGGGGCGCGATGTTGTTCAAATCCAGGTCATTGCCGCCACCCTTGCTCAGGTTGTCCACGTCGTAGCGAAGCCCTAAGCTGAGGCTGAGTTTGCTCGTAGCGCGAAACTCATCTTCGAGGTACACGCTCCCGATGATCTGATTGTCGCCGAATGAAGCGGGACGCAATTCCACCGAATAATTCAACACACTAACGTCTGAAGGAAGATCAGCCGGCAGCAATCCGGTACCCAACCCGGACAAGCCATCCAATTGTGCGTCGCTGAGTTGTACCGTGTAATTGCCGTTGGGGTTACCGCCGCCAAACAGCGCAAAGGTGGAATGCCGAACCTCCCCTCCTGCCTTGACCGTGTGCCGGCTCATGGTCCAGGTGGCCTTTTGTTGCAAAATGTGGATTTTCTCGCTCTCGTCGAACACGTATCCGGGGTGACCGAGCACTGCTACGGTCTGGCCAATCGGGTCGAACACCGTCACTTGGGGCAACCCCTCGTCTTCGGGCGAAGCATAGTTCCAATCAAAGGCACCAAACTGGTAATTGGCTTCGTAGGTGAGCCGCTCGCCGGTATGAGTGTTCTTCAAAGCAGTGTTCAGCGAACGCCGGGTTTGCGTATTTCCCGCGCTGGGGAAAATCACCCCCCCTTCCAGTCCACCGCCCTGCCGCTCGATGCTTACCGAGCCCCCGTTGACGCGCAAACTGGAATGCCAGCTATTGTTCCAGTGCTGATCCAGGCGCGCGCTGAGGTAAGTAAAGCTGTTGTTGCCCGCCACGGTCTCGTTGATGCCCAGTTGCGGAACATTGAGCAAGTTGTCTTTGAAATCAGAGGTATGCTCCAGGTTCAAAAACAAAAAAGTCTTGTCGCGGCGCAGCGGACCACCGACACTGAAACCGCCCTGTTGCCGCATGAAGCCATCGCGAACCTGGTTGCCGCTTAAATCGCGCTGGGCATAGGGCGAAGCGGCATCCGTCAACTCGCCGGGGCGCGTCAGGTAAAAGACTTCGCCAGTCCAGGTATTGGTGCCGCTTTGCGACGTGATGTTGATGATGCCGTTGTTGGTCAGTCCGTGTTCCGCACTGAAATTGTTGGTGAGTGCAGTGATGTTGCGGGTAAAACCCACGGGCATAGCGAAGCGCTGTCCGCCGAGAAAGTTTTCGTTGTTGTCCAGACCATCAATCTGGTAACTGGTGTACAGCGAATTGGCGCCATTGATGGCCACGTTGGGCGCTTCCGGATAAAAGCCGGTTGCCTGCGTGATGTTGGGAAGGCGGTACAAACTGCGCGTGATGTCGCGGCCTTCTATCGGGAGCAAACTAAGCTCACGCGCAGTTAGTTCGCTGGCCACCTGAGCGTTAACCGTGTTAATGTCCTGGCGCTCGTAAGCGGAAACAGACACCGCCTGGAGCAACTGGTTGCGCTCGCTCACAGCCAACGTCAGGCTTGAAGTACGGCCCGAAACCAGCACGATCTCCTGCTGGCCTTCCACCAGGTTCATAATGCCGGAAGCCAATTCTACCCGGTAACGGCCGGCTGTGCTCAGTCCTTCAAAGCGAACCTTGCCTTGGTCGTTCGTGGTGCGAACCCCTTCGAACCCAATGTCCGCATTGACCAGCCGAACAGCTTGAAAAGGCGTCGGAACAGCACTTTCGCTATCCAGCAGGGTGATGTCCAGCGCGGCCTGGCCAAAAATCTGCGTAGCACCCAGCAAAAGGCCGGCACAGAACATAATTTTAGTTATGTTACTAAACATAGCATTTTTTTAATGTAAATACCATCCGACAATGGGCATGCGGCGACCCATGCCGAAAGCTTTCGGAGATACTCGCAGAATTGGAGGGGTCTGATGCCGCTTGTATTCGGTGATGTTCACCAAACGCAACGTGCGGCGAACAAGTTCCTCGTTAAAACCCATGGCGATGATTTCGCGCGGGCCTTTGCGAAATTCAATGTATTGCAGCAACACGGCATCCAATTGATCGTACTCCGGCAGGGAATCGGAATCTTTTTGGTTGTGCCGAAGTTCAGCAGACGGCGGCTTGGTCAGAATGTTCGCAGGAATCACTTCGCGCCCGGCATTGATGGCCGCACAAAGTTCGTATACTTCCGTTTTGTAAACATCGCCTATCACCGAAAGACCGCCGCACATGTCCCCGTACAGGGTACCGTAGCCCACGGCCGCCTCGCTTTTATTGCTGGTGTTCAGCAAAATGTAGCCATGTTTGTTGCTCAGGGCCATCAGGCACACTGCCCGGAGCCGGGCTTGCAGGTTTTCTTCCGTCAGGTCGAAGGGCTTGCCGGCAAAGAGCGGCTGAAGTTCAGCCAAAAAGGTTTCGTACAAGGTAGAAATGGGCAGGATATCGTGCGAAACGCCCAGATTGGCGCACAGCGCCAGGCTGTCAGAAACACTGTGATCGCTGCTGTAAGGCGACGGCATCAAAATGGCGCGCACATGCCCGGGGCCCAATGCCTCGGCCGCCAACACCAAGGTGAGCGCTGAATCTACGCCGCCGGAGAGGCCAAGGATGGCATCGCGAAAGCCGAGTTTGCCAAAATAGTCGCGGATGCCCATGACCAGCGCCCGCCGAATGAGGTCGTATTTCTCGCGGGGTTGCTCGCCGCGCCGCGCAACTCCAGCCTGAACATCCGCAAGATCCACCACGCGCAGGCATTCTTCAAAATAGGGCAGTTCTTCGTACACCTGGCCATCGGCGCTGAGCACCACGCTGCCGCCGTCGAAAAGCAATTCGGTTTGTGCACCGACGTGGTTGACGTAGACCAGCGGCAGCCCATAACGCTCGCAGTTGTGGCGGAGCACCGAGAGCCTTTCGCCCGCTTGCGCATAGTGGAAGGGCGAAGCGGAAATGTTGAGGATGAGCGTAGGCTCCTGGCCCATGAGCTCGTCCATGGGGCAGCTAGGATAGAGCGGATTCTGGTTGCCGACGTTCCAGAGGTCCTCGCAAATGGTCAGCGCCAGCCGATGGCCGCGCCAGTGCACCAGGTGAAAATCGCGGTTGGGTTCAAAGTAGCGGTACTCATCAAAGACGTCGTAGGTGGGCAACAGCGCCTTGTGCACCACCTCCAGGATGACCCCGTCGGCCAGGAAAAAGGCGGAATTATAGAGGTCTTTGCCTTCGATTTTGGGGTTAACCGACGGGCTGCCGACCACAATGGCAATACCGCGCGCAAGCTCCGCAAGTTGGGTCACCACGGCATCGCACCGCCGGATAAAATCGTGAAATTCCAGAAAGTCGCGGGGCGGATAGCCGCAAACCGCCAACTCCGGGAACAGAATCAACTCGGCACCCATGCCCTTTGCCTCTGCTACGGCATTGGCCATTTTGGCATAATTGCCCTCAAAGTTTCCGATGTGGAAATTGAGTTGTGCCAGCGCGATTTTCATGACAGGCAAGGATTCAAATTGCAAATGCTATGCAAATCGGGTGCAATTTCGACCCGGCGAAGGTAGGTCTTCAAGGGCAATACCCGACACAATCACCCTACAGGATTATCCGTATAATAAGTAACTCGTCAGATTTCCAACGTTCTGCGGGCAACAAGTTATATTGGTTCCATGAATTCCAACGGAGCGGCAAAGACGCCTTTTGCACCCAAAACTTTCCGCTTTTGTTGCCAACCGCCTGCCTTGCGCTCCCAGCCATCCAAAAGGCCGAGTCTGCTGTTGGTATTTGCGGTGTTTGTCTTGTTCGCCTTTAATTCAAAGCGGCTGCAAGCCGGACATCCATTGGACGGCTGCCATACGGAACCTCTGACTTTCCCTACCGGAGGCCTTTTTTCCGCATTCCTTACCCCTGATACCGCTATGGTCAACGGATCTGGCCATTGGGACTTGTGGTTGAGGGTTGATTCGGCTGCATTGGAAAGTGGTTCGTTCATTTGGGTGGCCCTTCCCAGGGCTTTTGCAGCGCTCCAAAAGGAGTCAGCGTCAGAGGAAGGGTACGTATCCCTATCCAGTCCCACAACACCTGGCTCGGCAACGCTGCTGCGGCTGGAATCCAATTTAGACCTGCGGCTGCCCTTCTGGCCCTTCGACAAGAAACTGATTATTGCTGAAATCCGTGTTGATAGCCCAGGCTTGGGTATTGGGGACTCCTTGCATCTTTCCTTTGGCGGGAGCAGCCCGGAAGCAGCAGTTCAAGTCTTAAATTCAGCTGGCAGCGACCCTTTTTTGCTGGCCTGGCAACGAGTCGGGCAGCCTCAAGTGCTTGCTCCTTCTCCCCCAGTATCTTTGCTGGTCCACCCCGCCCCAGCCCAAACTCCTGTTGCCTTTCTGCCCTCGGTTAGCCAGTTGGGGCAACCCGAACGGTTGCAAGTGGTCCTCTACGATGGTTGGTTTAATCGCTCGATTCCAGCATCCGTCCTCTTCAGGGTTCAGTGCACAGATCCACTTGCCGATTGGCCGGAGGAACTGAGCATGAACCTCGCGGATTCGGGCAGGTTGGAAACAACGGTGCGTTTTCGAAGTCCCGGAATCCATTATTTGATTTTTACGGCGGAATTTTCTGACCCTTCCGATGCCTGGGAACTGGAGTTCCGCTCCAATCCCGTGAAGGTGCAAAGCAGCCCGACCCCCTCCATTTATTGGGGCGAATTTCACGCACACAGCCAGAACAGCCACGACGCTTACGGACAGGTCAGTTTTAGCAAAGCTCGACTCACCAACTGCCTGGATTTCTTTTGTGCAACAGAGCACCATCGCGGTGGCGCTCGAAGTGCAGGCATTTCCTGCGAAGAATGGGAAGCCAATGTTGAGGAGGCTCTCCGGGAACACCAGCCCGGTTTCTTCGTGCCGTTTTTGGGATATGAAACGAGTTTTTCAGGAGAGGGAGGCGGGCATCACAATCAGATTTTCGCCTTTGATGACGCGCGGATTGGAGACATCCCGGTATATGTGGAGGCTGAAAACATGGTGGAGATTTGGGAGGCTCTTTCAACAGAAGTTCCGGCAAACCCCTTCGATGCGGTTGAAAATGGTCTGGCTGTCTTGAGCATCCCTCACCATACCGGCAAGAACTTCAACACCGCTCTGGAAGGACACGAAGCGACGGTTCACTTTGGGCCCGATGCTGGTCCTTCAACCTGGAGAAGGGTGATGGAAATATACAGCAATCATGGGCAGAGCGAACGCTTTGATCCCAATGACCCACTTGCTTATGAGAAACGGGGAGACCAATTTAGTTCAGTGGATGGACCTCATTATGCGCAAGATGCCTGGGCGTTGGGAAACCGGATAGGGGTAATCGCCAGCTCGGACGATCATTCTGGTCGCGGCGGAAGCCCGAGAGAAGGACTGTTTGCTGTTTACTCCGACAGCCTGGAACGAAAACAGTTGTTCCGCAATATGGTGAATCGGCATACCTACGGCACCACTGGCGATCGCATCCTCATGGACCTATCAATCAACAGCGCTGGAATGGGTGATGTTCTCCATGCCCCGGCAAATGAACCTTTATGCCTGCGCGTTTTAGCTGCCGGGACCGAACCGCTTGAAGCGGTTTGGATACTGCGTTGGGACTTTACACAGGGCAAAATGCGCAATGGGCATCCTGTTTTTGATACGCTGGCAAAGTACTCACCCGGACAATATGTCTTTTCGGATTCCCTGATCCTTGATATGCCAAAGGACAGTTCGCTGTACTACGTCAAGGTTCAGCAAAGCAGCCGACTGCAGCAAGACGGCCAAGCTTTCGGTTGGAGCAGCCCGATTTGGGTAATCCGTGAACCGGTAACAGCGTCTGTTTTTCCCAGATTCAGAGTTTACCCTAATCCGGCCAATGACCAGCTGTTTTTAACTGTACTGGAATGCGGGACGGAGTCCACACAGGTTCAGGTTTACAATGCAGCAACCGCGCTGGTTTATGAAGGCCGCTTAAGCCCAACGGCGCTATTCACTCTGGAACTCGATGTTCAGAAACTTAGCCCAGGTTGGTATTGGGTGCGGCTCCCGGAGTTGGATTTGCAGGCAGCGTTTTTAAAGGTGCCTTAGAAAAACACCGCAATGTTCAGCGCCACGTGATTGAGGGTGGTTTTGTCGTCATCGCCATCGTTGTAAACATTCACAAAACCGTTCCGGTAAACCAACCCGGCACTCAGCGTGAGGTGCTCGGCTAAATCGTACTGCACACCGCCGCCCACTTCCAAACCGATGTTAAACAGGTTGACATCGCCGATTTTCCGGTTTACTTCGTCGGGAATCAGAATCTGCAGGGGGTCGTAGGAGCGGTCACCGCGGGCGCGAATGTTGAAACCGGGCACCATGCCAATCAGCCCGTAGAATTTGTAGTAGTTCAGTTCGGTAGCCGTGAGGCGGAACGAAACCGGAACTTCGACATATTGGAGCCGATTGATGTCCTGGATGGTGTAAGATAAGTGGTTGTCGTCCAGATTACCCCCGGCCATGGTAACCAGAGCACCGGTGGCCAAGGCATAGCGACCGCTTTCATTCAAGAAGACATCCACCAACAAGCCATATTGAAAGCCCATCTTGGCGCCGGCGTTGCTGATGGCTGCGTTGTCAGGCCGATGCCAGGATACCAGCGGCGTAGCGGAGAGGCCAATTCGAACAGGAACCTGCGCTTGAGCTGACGGCGAAAAGGCTGCAGCAAATGGCAGCAACGCCAGGAGCAGCCCAAAAAGTCGCGTTAGGGATTGCGAGGAAATAAACATCGCCATAAGATTTGTAATGTTACGGGGGAAGGGTGTTCGGTTCGCTGTGCGGGCCTGGTGGCCATTAGAGATCATCTTATCTTTAGTCATTCTTGCCCAAATACACTCCGCGTTAATTGCGCGCGGGAAAGCCTGGGGCCGAATTCGGCCGCGGGCCTGGACGATGGAACACTTTTTGTGCGGTACGTGCGTTGCACCTATCCGGTGTTTTCAAGGTCCGAACACACCAGTAAAACTAAAGGAAAATGTGGAACCCACGTCCCGGCTGCCGGGCAACCTCCACCCGTTTGGCTGTTGAGGCCATCCCGGGGAGCGCTCCGGGCATGATTCTGCCAGTGCTGGCTGTCCTTCTTCTGCTGGTTGGCGGTTGCCGCAAAAAGAATACCGGTCCCGATCTTCCGGCTCCCGATATCAGCGCTATTCCGTCAAGCCTGACTGTGGTACGCGCCGATGATATAATGCGGGCTCCTGATGCAGCTTCATTTGAGGCTGGTTGGCATACGTTTTACGCCAAACACCCGACCTTCACGGTCTTTTACCGCGATTGGCTGCTGCAAATTCCCCCGGATAGCCTTCCCGAAGACGGCAATCCCATTCCGGCCATTTACCGAACCTTTGTGGCCCCATCGGCCATGCGGGCGCTCAACGACACCCTTCGCGATCGACTGGGTTCCCTGGATCAGCCCATTGCGCAACTGGACCTGGCCTACCGCTACCACCGCTATTACTTTCCGCTGGACACCCTTCCCCCGGTTTACCTGTATTCGGGCATCTTTGGACAACCGGTAGACCTGACCCCGGACTTTGCTGCTGTGGCCCTGACGATGTTCCTGGGGCGGGATTTTAGCGGCTATCGGAGTTTCCCGTCTGAGAACCTTCCCCGGTTTCTCTACCACCAGCTGGAACCGGAATACATCCCTGTTCGGGTCATGGATGCCATTGCGCGCACGCGCTGGATGCCCGAATTTCCGGAAAATTCGGTGCTGCAGCACATGATTTACGAGGGCAAACTCCTGGCCTACCTGGACCGCGTCATGCCCGCTGTGCCGGATTCGCTCAAAATGGGCTTTACCGCACTCCAGCAGGAATGGGTGCAGGTTAATCAGGCCCAAGCCTGGGCTTTGATCGTGGGCGAGGAGCTCCTGTTCAGCACTAAAACGCAAGACATCGCCCGGATTGTAGGCGAAGGGCCCCATACCAAGGGAATGAGCCTGGAATCGCCATCGAGGGTGGGTGTCTGGCTCGGCTGGCAGGTTGTGCGGGCCTATCTGGAGCGCTACCCGGATACCACGCTGGATGAACTTTTTGCGATGCAAGATGCCCGACAATTGCTGGAGCTATCGCGGTGGAAGGCTGAAACGCCGTAGTGCTGAGTCTGCGTGAATTCCTGCAAACCCGGCATCACCATTTATAGGGATTTCGGAAGGCATCTTTTAAAAGAGCAAATTAAATTAATTTGTAATAACTTGGAAATCAGCCAAATAAGTTTATTGATCTTGTTATCAACCTCGCATCTTGTAACCTGCCGCGCACTTTTCCGTATGACTTAATATGTTATCGGGCAAAGTACCACCCGCTTCCGCCTTTTATGCCGAGCACTATCCTGGCCCGCCTTCAATCTCATTTCAGCAACCTCGGTAACGGGTACCCGGGACTCAATGCCGATGAGCGATCGCGGCTAAAGCTTATTCATGTCTTTTTGTTGTCAGCCGTTGCGTTCTCCGCGGCTAGCGGGATCACTTTTGCGATATTAGGAGACTACGCTGTGACCTGGCTTTGCTCGCTGGGAGTATGCATTCAGTTGGGCGAATTGCTGCTGATCAAGCGTCGTCATTACGGGATCATTAAACACATCTTTGCCGTCATGTTTCCGGTGTATATGGTGCTCAATGTAGCCCTGACTGGAACGTTTACCCTAATCGGCATTTTGGCTTTGCCTTTCGTGACCCTGACTATGTTCTTGTTCAGGCAACCGAATTACCGGGCCGGATACGTGGTTATCTATATGTTTGCGTTGGTGTTGTCTTTTTTTGCGCAAAAGTTTATCATCCCCATATACCCAGTAGTCAACAGCGAGCTGCTCAACACGATTGGCATTTTTCTGGCGCTGGCGTTGGAAGTATTCTTTTTGAATCTATACATCGACGAAATGCGGCGCAATAGCCTGGCCCTGGCTCGGTCGGAACGCCAGTACCACACGCTCTTTGAGAAGGCGCCCTTCCCCCTGATTCTCTATGCGAATGGGGGTATTGTGGACTGCAACGAGGCCGGTTTGCGGATCATGGGTGCTGAGCGAAAATCGCAACTCATTGGGCGAATGCCGTCTGACTTTTCGCCGGATATGCAAGCCAATGGTCAACCGTCAAGCGAGGCGCGCGAAGGGCTGGATGAGCTGATTCGGCAAAAAGGCAGCCATCGTTTTGAATGGACTCATCGCGACTTCAACGGGCGCAATTTTCCGGTGGAAATTACCATGGCCGCCATCCACGACGACCTCATGTTTGGTATGTGGAACGACTTGAGTGTTCGCAAAAAAGACGAAGCCCGCATTCACGGGTTGCTGGAATCTTTGCGCGGGCGCAAGCTGGAGTTGGAGTTGACCCTTGAAGAACTCAGCCGCCAACGCGCCTTCTACGAAGACATTCTCAACGGGCTTCCGGCAGATGTTGCTGTGTTTGACAAAGATCACAAGTACCTGTTCCTCAACCCGGTAGCCGTCAATAATCCGGATATGCGCCGCTGGCTGATCGGCCGAACGGACTTTGACTATGCGCAGAAAAAAGGACTCCCCACGGACGCGGCGCGCAAGCGCCATTCCCTTTTCCAACGCGTGCTCAACAGCGGGCACAGCATGCAATGGGAGGACCGCAGCCAGGTAGACGGAAAGTTGCAGGTCATTCTGCGGCGCCTTTCGCCTGTTTACGTCAACGGCCAGGTGCAATTTGTGGTGGGGTATGGCACCGACATCACCAAAATCAAGGAGGCCGAGGCCATTATCAAGGACCACAACGCGGTGCTGCAACGTCAGGTCGAAGGGCGGACGAACGAGTTGCAACAGGCGGTGAAAGAACTCCGGCGATCAAACGCCGATCTGGAATCGTTTGCCTACGCGGCTTCGCACGACCTGCAGGAGCCACTCCGCATGATTACGAGCTTTTTGCAGATGATTCGCCGGACCCAAGGGGAGCGCTTGGACGAGGCTGGCCACGAATACATCGATTTTGCCTTAAACGGCGTCGGTAGACTAACGGGTTTGATCAAGGCCTTGCTGAGCTACAGCCGCCTGGACCAACAGGATTTCAGGCTCCAACATGCGGACTGCGAAGCGCTGGTCCGCGATCGTCTTGCCGACCTTTCCACCTTGATTGCCGAACGCGGTGCGGACGTTAATTTTAGAAGCCTGCCTCAGGACTTGTGCTGCGAACCGGTCATGCTGGGCATGGTGTTTTACAACATCATCGGCAACGCCATCAAGTTCAACCGAAGCCAACAGCCGCAAGTGAGCCTATGGGCCGAAGAAAGTCCGGACTCCTGGGCTTTTTTCATCCAGGATAATGGCATCGGAATCCCCGCCGACAAAAAAGACCAGATTTTTGAGCCGTTTAAGCGGCTTCACAGCGTCCAGGAATTTGCTGGCACCGGTGTCGGGTTGGCCAGTTGCCGCAAAATCATCGAGCGGCATGGCGGCGAAATTGGCTTGGTATCTGAACTGGGCAAGGGCACTACGTTCTGCTTTCGCCTGCCCAAAACACAACCGACGGCCAAAAAAGACGAATCAGCAGAAATCAGGCAAATGCCGTCACTTCCTCCGGCGAAAAGCGCCGGGTCCGCTCCTTCATCGTCGCAATCATTTCCTCTTTTGTATCCCAGGCGCCAAGATTGACAAGCTGATCGGCGAGCTTGTCGTAGCGCTTGTTCATGAGCAGCACGAAAATTGCCAGGAAGTCGAGCTTGTCAAAAATTAAGGCTTTGTTGCGAACATATTCTGCGGTGTTCTCCCGCAGGTGTTTGGGGTGTTCCGTCCAGTGCATCGTCGGGCGAATGTGGTGGCTGATGTGGTAGCCGTCGTTCCAGCACTTGTGGTTGTACTTGTGGTTGATGCAAGTGATGGAGTTCTTGTAGTGGTTGCCCGGATCGGTGTGGTCAATAAAGGCGTGTTGGGTCCAGTTGCCGAGCATCATAATGAAGCGGCTGATGAAAAAGGGCAAAATGAACACAAACAGCGTGGCCTGCCAATTGACAAAACACAGCGCGATACAGAGCAGGTAAAAGAGAGCTTCACCGCGCACCATTTTCGTGATCAGGGTTGGGCGGTTGTGGCGTCTGAAATAGCCTACAGTGCGGTACAGCCCGAGCAGCAAAAAGTCGCCGAAATAGCGCAACCAATCGCGGAAACTGTCCCGTTGGTACTTCATAGTGCTGCTTTCGTCTTCGGGCAGGTTGTTTTCGGCGTGGTGCATGCCCACGTGGTGCGAAGCGTAGGTCTCCGGTGTCTGACCGAAAAACGGGCTGACGATCCACGGCAAGTAATGGTTAAAAAATTCGTATTCTTTTTTAAAGAATTTACGATGGCTGGTGCAGTGCAGCATCAGGCCGAAAGGACCCTTGAAGACAAAGTTGTTCATCAGGGTGTAGCCAACTGCCATGATTGCAAAAAGCCAAATCGGCAGGCCAGGGATGTACATGGCCACCCCGATCAACATCATAAAAAAGGTAATCTTCAGGGTCAGGTACACAAAGGGCAAGTCGCGCTCGTCGCGGATCAGGTCGAGCATGAAACGGTCAACAGGGCCGTACTGCGCTTTGGGTGAAAATACGGGGTCGGTTAAGAGAGGTAGGGTTTGCATAGTTCCAGATGCGGCGGAAGGTCACTAGAGCCCTTCCATCGGCACATAAAGATACAGCAACACAAGGCTGCGACTGAATCTGCTGCACCGGGTTTCAAAAAATGCCCTCAGTTGAGCTTCATCGGGGCGAGCATCTGAAAGTTGGGCACATGAACCCGAAATCGGATGCCATCGCTCTCTCGGTGCATGACGTAGTAACCGCCCATTCGGCCCATTTCGGTTTGCAAACGGCACCAGGAAGCGTACTCATGGGTATGCCCAACGGGTATCCAGGGTTGAATGCCGCGGACGCCCTCCCCTTCTACGATGCGCTTAACTCCCGTTGACTCCAGGATGGTCCAGTGGCGGGTCAGCAGTTTAATGGACTCTTCGGAGCCGTTTTCAATGCGCACGCGGTAGGCAAAGACATACTCTCCGGCCAGCGGATCGGAGATGTGCTCCTGGTAAAAATTGATTACGGTGATTTTGATCCCTTGCGTCACGAGCGATTCCATGCTGGAAAAATAAGTAAAAGCACCGCGGGGCGGCAGGCTGTTGCGTAGGGGTTTTACACCCCTGTGCTGTGCAAAAAGCGACCGACGACCAAAATGGCCTCCAGGCAGGTCCGTTCCAGGTCGTCGTTGACCAGGGAATAGTCAAAGGAGTCGCGGAAGCGGATCTCCTCGCGGGCTCTGGTAATGCGGGTTAGCAGGCTTTCTTCGCTCTCCGTTCGCCGATTGCGGAGGCGATTCTCCAAGGCCTCCATAGACGGCGGGGCTATAAAAATGCTAAACGCGTGTTCCGGATAAGCGGCCTGCAAACTGTGCGCCCCGCGAACGTCTACGTCAAAGATGACTTGCCTGTCGGCGCGCCAAAGGCGCTCGACTTCGCTGCGCAAAGTGCCGTACCAGGTGCCGGGGTAGACTTCTTCGCACTCAATGAACTGCCCTTCTACCTTGCGCTGAAGAAAATTCTCCGGCTCAAGGAAGTAGTAATCCTTGCCGTCAATTTCGTACTCGCGGCGATTGCGGGTAGTGGCCGATACAGAAAACGCCAGCTCCGGGAAGTGCTGAAGCAACCGGCGCACAAGGGTGGTTTTGCCCGCGCCCGAAGGCGCCGTGACAATAACGAGTTTGCCGTTTGCGCCGGACAAGCCAGGCGGGCCGGACAAGCCAGGCGGGCCGGACAAGCCGGGCGGGCCGGACAAGCCAGGCGGGCCGGGCGGGCCGGAAGAGCCAGGCGGGCCGGGCGGGCCGGGCGGGCCGGGCGGGCCGGACAAGCCAGGCGGGCCGGGCGGGCCGGAAGAGCCGGATTCGGGATCCGGGCTTGCTCCAGGTGAAAACAGTTCGGCCATGATTAAAGCACGTTCAGCGCCTGCTCTTTAATTTTCTCCAATTCATCTTTCATTCGCACTACCTGCTGCTGAATGAACGCTTCGTTGGCTTTGGACCCAAGGGTGTTGATTTCGCGACCCATTTCCTGGCTAATGAAACCCAACTTTTTGCCGGCCTCCTGCTCGTCGTGCAACAGCGTTTCGCGGAAATAGCTCAAATGGCTGGACAGGCGGACCAACTCTTCGTTGAGATCCAATTTCTCCAGATAGTATATTAATTCCTGTTCGAAACGGTTTTGGTCCACTTTGCCGGGGCCCAGCGTTTCCAACAACTGCTGTTCCAGTTTTTGCCGCACGCGCAGCAGCCTATCGCCGCTGGAGGCGGTGATGGAAGCCGTGAGCGCTTCGATAGCTTCCAGCCGGGCATTCATGTCTGCGACCAGATTGGCCCCTTCCTGGGCCCGGAAGGCCTCAAAGCGCGTCAACGCCGTTTCAATCGCCTCCGCAGTTTTGCCCCAAAGTTCCTCAGCATCCAAAGGCTGCCCCGGCACCGTGACGTTTGGCAAGCGCATGATGACCGACATCAGATCGTGGGTGTGCAGGTCCAATTCGCGGCCCAGCGCCTGCAATTCGCGGTGGTAATACCGGATAGCATCGGCATTCAACTCCTGCCGCTCGTCCCCGCCAAGCGATTCCAACGAAATGGTCAGGTCTACTTTTCCGCGCATGACACGCGTTTGCAATTGCTTGCGCAGTGCCATTTCCTGGTAGCGAAACTCCTGAGGCAGGCGCACCGTCAGGTCCAGAAATTTGTTGTTCAACGACCGGACTTCGACGGTCACTGTGTGAACACCCCACTCGAGCACTTCGCGCCCGTATCCGGTCATTGATCGCAACATGGGCGTGAAATTAAGATTTTTGCGCAGGCACAGTGGCGGGCGAAGGGCTCCCCTGCCAAAGGCGACCCGGTTGGCTAACCAGCCAGACCCCCGCTCCGATCATTACGCCGCTGCCCAACATAGACCAATGCAGCACGTCGTTGCCGCTCAGCACCGCAATCAGCGTGGCGATTAATGGCTGGGTGTAAATGTAGATGCTCACCACCGACGCGTTGACCTCTTTGAGGGCCAGCATGTTGAACAGGTAGGCCAAAAAAGTGCTGCCCACCAGCACAAAGAGGATGGACCACCAGACTTCTGACGGCAAAGCCGCCCATTCAATCTGGGGCAATTGTCCGGCACCAACGGGCACCACCGCAAACAGGCCAAAAAAGAAAACCCAGGTCACCACCGTAACCGGGTGGTAGCGCTGCATAAGCGGTTTGACCAAGGCCAGGTAAATGCCGTAAGACGTGGCGTTGACCAGGATGAGCAGGTCGCCGGTGAGGCTGGCTGTGCGCGAAGAAGGGCCGGCACTCTGGCCCACCAGCCAGGCGAGCCCTGCGGCCCCGAGCAGAATTCCGGCGCCCTTTCGAACCGTTATGCCTTCGCGACCGCTGATCCAGCCCACCAGCAGCACCAGCAACGGCGTGGCGATCATAATCAGCGAAGCGTGGATTTCGGAGGTCATGTAGAGCCCCTGAAAAAAGCAAAGCTGGTTGATGGCCACCCCAAAAAGACCGCAGAGCGCCAGGAGGGGCATGTCCTTTCGCTCTACTTTTTCGCGAATGAACATGCGCTGGAACAACGCGAACAAAATCAGGGCCACAATAACCCGAAGCACGATGAAGCCCAGCGGTGGTATCCAGCCGTTGAGCGCAATTTTGGCAATGTGGTAGTTGACCCCGTAAAGGAGGTTGGCGCCCAGCAGGTAGAGGTGAGGTCGGAAGCGCAAAGGACGTTTTGAACTACTCTATCGGGTGCTTATAAAAATACCAGAGACGAGGCTTAACCAATTTTTAACACCAGAGTTTACTCCTGTAAATGAGGATGTTAAAAATTGGGCGTAACGAAGTATCTGGTCTTTTTAAAGGCACCCTTAAAAATCGAGGCTGAGACTAAAGTAATAGGTCGGATCAAGGACTTCGCCGGTGTCCAGCCCCCACGCCATATCAAAGCGAAGGAAGTACCCAAAAATCAACGTGCGAGCGCCAAATCCATAGCCAAAGACAACCGGGTTCTGGAAATAGTTCACCGTAGTGGTAATGGGCCCGTTTACGTTGACCACCGTGTTGAACCGGTCTTCGTCATCAAAGGGCAACGCGCCCTGCCAGGCCGAACCGGCGTCAAAGAAACCGACCATCTGGAAATTGCGGATGAGCTCGGAGCGAATGGGCTTGTTGAGCAGGTAGCTGAACAAGGGCACGCGCAACTCTGAGTTGAGTACGGCATAGCTGCTCCCGTTGCGGGCGTTCTGGTCAAAGCCCCGCATATTTGTAGCCAATGTCTGGAACGCGTAGTTGACGTTGGGGTCAACCACCGTTTCCGTATTAAAACGGGCACCGATCCAGGAATCCACCCCGCCCAGGTAGTAGATCAATTTGCTGGCTCCAAAGGAGGAAGCTCCGGCAACCCGGTTGGCCCAAATGATGTTTCGGTGCACGCGCAGATAGTGGCGGGCGTCAAGTCCGACGACGCCCAAAAATCCGTCGTCGAAACTCACGTCTATCTGATCGGTCACATTGACTTCAAAGCCTTTGTGCATTTCTGTCCACACTTTCCAGCGCAATCCCAAAGGCAAGTTGGTGCCCAGCGAAATGGTGTTGTCCTGGACATACTCCACTTTGACGGAAACCCAGTCGTCTTTTTCGTTGGGCACGTTCAGGCTGAACTCGTCAGACGAGAGAAAATTGATCTTGTCGTTGCGGTAGGTCGCGTAACCCCGAACGCTGCGCATAACATCAAAAGGCCACGACAGCGTAACTTGTGCCAGGTTGGTTTTTACCCGCGCGTTCAGCGGGTTGTTGGTCAGCGGCCGAACATCATAAGCCGTGCGATTAGCGGAGTAGTAATACATGAACTCGCGGTCTAGTCGGCGGCGAAAATCCTGGTAAGTGAGAAAGTACTCCGAGCCGTTAAACGAAGTGGGCAACCGGAATCCGCCAATGAAACGGTGGTCTTCAAACAAGTCGGCAATGGAGACGGTGAACAAGCCGCTCAAATCCGGTTGCGTAAACTGGCCCCCTCCGGCGCGGAAACTCTGGTAGCGGTTGATGAACAGGCTGTTATCCAATTGCGTCGTCACGGCTTCGGTGGCAAACTGCACGCGGTAGGGCCGGATATTGCCGCGCCGGAAAGGCTCACCCCGATAGACCAGGTTATATTCGCCCGGTCCGTCCGGCACTTTGGCTGTCGGGGCCACTTGGGCACCGGGTATGGCTTTGATTTCAACCGGGGGAAATTCGCTCTGGAACCAGTACGACGGCTCGTCTTCTTCAACGGGTTCTGGTTCAGTGGGCTGTTTTTTAGGCGGCTTTTGTTGCGCCAGGCCATCGCCGGTTGTGCCGTTGCTACCCGGGTTTTCCGGACGCGTAGCCAGAAGGTCTTCCGGCAACTTGTGCAAAAAGAATTCCGCCCTTCCCCCGACCATAAACAAATCTACGGAACGTCCTATTTTGGGAGCGGCGTTATGCGCTTGCAGGTTACGGGCGAATTTGGATTGCGCAAAAACCACCGCCGTGTCGCGATAGACCGGCTTTCGCCAAACCGAATCAATCAGGCCTGCTTCCAAAAAGGGAGCCAGGTCATAGCGGGGCTGGAACGCCACGGAATCTTTGAAAAAGGCGGTTATGGCGGTGTAGGCGAAAACGCTGTCCAGGTAACCGGCAAAACGGTTGCGGATACCGTTGTCATCGCTGAGAAAACTGAAATGCAGATCGTCTAATTGCTGCGGTTGCCGTTCCTGAGCATCGGGGGTGCGCGTCAGGCGCAACAGGCTTTTGTTTGCCCCCTCGTCGTCGTAAAACCAGAGGTCCAGGTTGCCTACCGGCAGCACGGAATCCTCGCGCAGGTTCAACAAGGTGTCCCGTTGGCGGTTGGAAGCAAAAATGACCCCTTCGCGGCCATCCAGGCTGACCCAGGATGGGTCCAGATCGTCGTAGTAATCGTTGGTGATCTGCTGAAGCCGGGCATTGTTGACGTAATAGTAGTAGAGGTCGGATTGACCCTTGTTCATGGCCGAAATGACCAACTTGCGCGGATCGTTGGTAAACGCAATGGCGTGAATGCGCTGGAAGCGGGCAATCTCACTTTCTTCTTTTTCGCCGGTTTCCAAATCGTACAGGACAAGCCGGATTTTGGCTCGCTTTTCGTAGACAATGGCCAGCCGGCTTCCGCGCGAGTCCCAGGCTAACAGGGGATAAGAAAGATCGGTGGCCAGGCTAAGTGTGCGAAAGCCGCCGCGCTGAATCACTTTGGCTTTGCCCGGCGTCAGGTCTTCCGTGGCATCTGCGCTGGCTTTAGGAGCTCGGACTGGACGGGTTGAAGGCAACTTCAATTCCTGCAGGCGCACAGCATAGCGACCGTCATCGTCAGTTACGTAGGCCAAATGAGAGCCGCTGGGGTGCAACGTGGGGCTGTGGTAGTCCCAGCGTTTGCGGTATTTCTTGCCAGCCAGAACAGTAGAGTCCGGCTGGACCATGTTTTTGCTGCCCAGCGTGTATTGCGTGTCGTAAAAGGCCCGCCATTCTTCGATGACCTGGGGTACTGACGCCCCAAGCACGAACAGAAAGCCGTTTTCCAGGCTCCGGTTGACCCGGATCAGGTACAGCAGGTTGGGAATGTTGGAGGCTCCATACTTGTCGGCGATAAAATGCCAGAGCGAATGGCCGGCAAAACGCGCGTCGGAGCCTGTCAGCTTGCTGAATTTGTCATAGCGGCCGCTGGTCATGCCGTCGCGGAGCTGGTCGTCCAGTTCAGAGGTCCATTCCTGGCCCACATACGCCACCAGCCCTTCGCTGAACCACTCCGGAAGGTTAAGCAACACAGCGTTTTGCACAATTTCCTGCAAGCTGCCGCCAAAGACCATGTTCTCAATCAAAATCCGCGCGATGCCTTCGCGGATCTGCCGGCGCATATCGGCATGAGAACCGGTGAAATAGATGAAGAGCTTATTGCCGATGATGGCCGTGGTGCCGCCCGTGTTGTAGCTGGCCCCGGTTGACGCCCCAATGTTGGTCTGGTTAAGGTCGCTGATGGTGTTGTAAACAATGATGGAAATCTGCCGGTTGACCCGGTAATCCAGCATCTGTTCAATTTCAATAAGGTCTACTTCGGCCATTTGCGACGCAAAGCGCCCGAGCTGCTGACCGCCTGCGTTGAAATAGGTGTTAAAGTGCTCCGATTCGTAGTGCTGCCACTCAAATTCCTTGTACTGTACCCGGTTCTGGCCAAAGCGCTCCTGCGTGCCCTGGGCTTGGGCAGCAACAAAGGCCATAGAGGCCAGCATCAGACAAAGCGCTCGAAGCAGAATTCGGAACATAAGCGACAATACAAGGGGTACGCAGCGGCCGTTAAAAGTTACGTTTTTTGGTCACCTGACTGACCCTTTGACGAGGAATTGGGCGGGGAATAAACCAATTGGCTCCACAAGGTCGGTTAACTTTGAGCGCCCGACGCTTTAAAACGCCGCTGCGGCAAGCCTGCAAGTTATCCTGGAAAATTACAGGGAACTGATTAGACAACGCAAGACCATGAACGCTATTGCGAGCTTTGTGTTCAGCCCATTTGCCGAAAATACTTACGTCATCGCCGATCCCGGTGGCACCTGTGTCATTATTGATCCGGGTTGTTCAGATGCAGTCGAGCGGCGCGAGCTGGAGGCTTACATCCTGGACAACCACCTGACGCCCGTCCACCTGCTCAATACCCATTGCCACATTGACCACGTGTTTGGCAACGCCTTTGTTGCCGCTCGCTTCCAGTTGGAACTGGCCAGCCACCGCGGCGAACAAGAAGTGCTCAACGCAGCGGGGCCCTTCGCCGATGCTTTTGGTGTTCCGTTCGAGCCCTCACCGGCCATCAGCCGCTTTTTGGAGCCGGGTCAGGTGGTCGAGTTTGGTCAAACGCAACTGGAGGTGCTCTTCGTACCAGGCCATTCGCCCGCATCCATCGCCTTTTACAACCGCAAGGAGGGCTATGTCATTGCCGGGGACACGCTTTTTGCGGGCAGCATCGGCCGCACGGATCTTCCCGGGGGAAGTGCCCCGGTGCTCCTGGCGAGTATCGAGCGCGAATTGCTCAGCTTGCCGGACCAAACGCGCATTCTTTCCGGCCACATGCAGGAAACCACAGTAGGGCGCGAACGGAAGAGCAATCCCTTCCTGTTGGCCTGGAAACAAGGTCTGCCGATCGGGTAGTGCTTTAGGCTGGGCGACCGGTTTGCCGATGTAGCGGCCGCTTACCGCACCAGGTTCAGGTAGGACTGTACGTCATCGCCCATGCCGTCCACTTCGACAATCACGAAGTACCTGCCCTGTGGCAAAGGCTGACCCTCGCGGTCCAGGCCGCTCCAGCCGTTGGCGTAGCCGCGCTGGGTAAAGACTTTTTGGCCCTGGCTGTTGAAGATCAGGATGCGGTTTTCCGGGAACTGCTCAATTCCGGGAATGACCAGGGGTTCGCCAATCCGACTGTCGCCGCGGGCAGGCAGCGCAAGCCCGGCATGGCCGGCCTCCCAAACGCCCGTGCCATATACCACCGAACGGGAACTCGGGTCATTGCTTTGGCTGGCTGGCCTGATGGAACTGCGCGATGCTGTGCTTGGCTCAGAGGCCTGGCGGTGCATCGCAATGGGGTCCGATGCCTGTGCCTTGGAATCCGCGGAATCGTTCTGCGAAAGAGGTAAAATGGGCGAATTGGGTGCTTTAGCCGCAGCCATTCCTGCCTGGTTAGCCTTGTGCGTTGGCAAGGCGCTAACCCCGGAAGGGAGCCCTAGCGCAATGCATAAAGAGAAGGCAACAGAAAAAAGTTGGGAGTAGCGTTGATGCATGAGGGTCGTTTCTTGAAACAAAGACTTGAAACAAAAACTTGAAACAATGACCCTCCCCCGGTTTGCTCCCATTAAGGTAAGGAGCCGGGTTGAAAGCACCTAGCAATTTTCGAAAAAGGTGAGTTATTATTTTGCCATTCAATACTTTACGTAATTAATAAAATTATTATTTAGTGGAATTGTGAAGAGCCTCTTTTCCAGGAATTTGACCCAAAAAGACGCTAAATCAGCAGCATCAAACCCTAAAGGTGACATCCGCAGGGGTTGCATGCTGAAAAAGGCTGCGTTTTGGGGGCCTGGAACACCCATCGTGACAGAACAGGCTTTAGGACACTTTCAGAAACCCCAGCTACTTCGATGCGCGAAAGCTTTACCATCCTCCATTAAAAGGGTAGCCTCCGCCGTTAAATGTTGCGGCCCGAATTCCTTGAGGAGGAATTCGGGCCGCAAAAAGGCACAAAAACTTTGGAGCAATAGCCCAGCTACACGAGGTTTAGCTTCCCGCTTCTTTGGTCTTGCCTTTGATGTCGTTAAAATCGAAGCTGAGGGAGAAGCGCAAGGTGTTGTCCAGCGGGTTGCGCTGGTTGGACGTAGGCACCAGGTAGCTGAAGTCCAAGCCAAAGACGTTGTAGCGCAAACCAATGCCCACCGTAAAGAACTTGCGGTTGCCTTTAGTACTATGCTCGTTGAAGTAGCCGGCGCGGACCGCAAACTGCTGATCGTACCAGTATTCGACACCGAGGCTGTAGATAAACTCGTTAAACTCTTCAGAGAAGCCACCCGGGGCATCGGAGAACGATGTAAGCATGCCGGAAACGATGCTTTGTTCTTTGTAATCGAAAATGCCGTTGGAAGGATCAAAGTCAGAAGTATCAGGCGTAGGAACCAACAGCTTGTTGATATCGGCACCAATCATGATGCTGTTGAAGTCGTCCACGTTGATGGTCCAGGCCACGCCGGTGCCTAGGTTGGTCGGCAGAAAGTCCCGGTTTTCCGCGTTGTCGGTGTAGGAAATTTTGGTACCGATGTTGGACACGTTGATTCCCCAGGCCAGCACGGTCTCCAGGTCGTTTACTTCTACCGGGTGCTGCCCATAGAAGTTGATGTCTGCGGCAATAGCCTGACCGGGATTAATGTTGATGCCGTTGACTTGCTGGCCACTTGCCAGGTTAGAGAAAATGTAGCGAAGATTGACACCAGCTCCAACGTTGTCGCTGAGTTTGCGCGCGTAGGCCACATCCACGGCAAATTCATTTGGACGACCCTGTCCCGTTTCTGTACCGGTAATATCCGTGAAAACAATGTTTCCCAGCGAGAAGTAGCGCAGCGAAAAACCAATCGTAGACAGATCGTCTACTTTCTTGTAGCCGCTCAGGTAGGCCAGGTAAATGTCGTTGACCAGTTGCTTAAGCCAGGGGGTGTAAGTGAGCGAGAAACCCATTTCGCTTTCTACAAAAGCCAGCTTAGACGAATTCCAGAAGATGGAATTGGCATCCGGAGAAATGGCCACTCCTAAGTCGCCCATGCCGCCGGAGCGGGCGTTGGGGGCAATGCGAAGGAAAGGAACGGCGGTATTGATGGTGTTGATGCGGCCGTCAACACCCCCGGGATTAGCAACTTGTGCCTGGACAGACAGCGTGGAAACCAGCCCAATGCATGCTAAAAAAAGTGCCTGGAAATTCTTCATACCAAATAGCGCGAAAAGGTTTGTGAAAAGCTGGAGCGCAAAAGTACCCCAATTAACGAAGCAAAACGAGTTTCTCAAAGGCGCTGGCCCTTGTGGAGGGATCCGATAGGCTACGCACAGAGACCTTGTAAACGTAGACCCCACGGCCTATAGTATCTCCAAAGTCATCCAAACCGTCCCAAAGTATACCATCAATCCGATAACCATCTGTAATTACGTCTTGGACAAGGGTTTTGATGCGTTTTCCACTAACCGTAAAAATTTCAACCATCACCTGCATCATGTCACCGGGGCGGTTGTGCTCGAACATGAATTCGGTGCGGGTAGTGAAGGGGTTGGGGTAGTTAAGTACTTGACGCAGAGCCAGTTCTGAAGATTCCGCCACTACAAATTCTGTGTATCCCTCCCCGCTGTTGTTGTGCACATCCCACGCTTTGAGCCGGATGGTATGCCGGCCCGGTTCCAGGGTGGAAAGGCGGTATCGCAGGCTGCCGCTTTGGTAAGAGTCCAGGTCAGATTCATAGAACTCATTGAGCGTCAATGTGTTCTGCGTGTTCTCATCAACAACAGCCGTGATGTCGTGGCCGATGCCGTTACCCACGGTATTAATGCCGCTTTGGTCTTGCAGTTTAACCAATAAAGTGGGTTGCTCGTCGGTAATGCCCCCAAACGCAAAGCTCTCTTCGTTCAAAAAGACATTGACCTCAGGGCCGGAATCGTCGGCAAGAATGCTGTCCGCTGTGCCGCCGATGACCACGGTGGTATCAAAACCGTTCGCGTCCAGTACACCGTTGTCGGCGTAATAACTCACTTTGCCCTTGCCAAAACTGTAGGAGATGTCCTTGGGCACGATAAATTCGAACTGAAAGCCGCCATTTGTAACGCTGGCCCTTCCCCGGTATATAATATTTTTTTGTAGTTCGAATTGGCGAACCGGACTCAAGGCGCCATCGTTGCTGAGGGTAGCCAGTGTGCTGGCCTTATCGTAGATGGTGGGGTAAACCGTGCCGCCAAAACTCTCCAGGCGGTTGCCGGAGTCGTCCCGGACCTCGCCGGTTATCAGCACTTTGGCCAGGCCGCGGAGCGTATCCGATACGGCTCCGTCAGCCGGCAGCCCGTTGACGGAGGTGGTCACGACATCATAATTGGGGTAGGCCAGGCGCAGCGCCGGATCGCCCAACAAGGTGAACTTGCGGTTGTTGTCACCGTCGCTGAGGTCAGGACCAGTGGCCAGACCGAGTTTGGTCAGCCGGACCACGTCGCCGAGCGCAGGCCGGGAACCATCGGGCATCGGTTCAAAAATGGTGCGAAAGACTTCGCGGTTGGTTTCGTAATTGGCATTGCTAAACACGAGACGCACCGTGGAAATCAGGGCAATGGCTCCGCCCTCAGCGTGAAGCAAGGTTTGTTCGCCGGCGGATGTGGCTGCGGGGTTGTCGTAGCGGCTGAATGAACAGGTTGCGGTGATAAACAACGCCAGGTTGTCCAGGTTGGTCCAATTGCTGATGTCGCTTTCAGATAAAACCCGCTCTTTTGCCCAGCTTTGCTCGCTGCCGTGGCCCGTGTAGTTCATGATCAGCGTGCCCGAAAACATGCGGTTGCTGATGGCTTCATTGGCGTCAGGGTAGCGCTCCCCACCCGATGCGGACACCTGCTGGTAAGCGTCCAGGTAGATCTTGTCCACGTTGTAAACCGGGTAATCAGCTGCAAGTTGATCGGTTGCAATGCGGTCGGCATCGCGGCGGTGCAGGTCGCCGTCCTCGTCGTCAGCCACAAACGTGACCATATTGCGCCAGCTTCCCAGACTGCTTTCGGAAATATAATGAATGACTTTGTCCACTACCGCGCGTGCTTCAGCCTCTGATTTAACGGGGAAGCGCCCGATTCCCAAGTCGATCCCTAACGTATCTTGTGTTATGTTGCTACCCCCTTCCCCCGGATCCAGAAAGCCGAAAAAGTCATCAGAAGTAAAGGTGGCAATGGGGTTCGTGGAATTCTCGCTTTGGAACGTAGGCACAAAATTCTGGTTGACCGATGCGTCAAAATCCAGGTTTTTGAAATCGTAGGAACCGTCACCAAAAAGCAAGAGGTAGCGCGGAAGCTGCTCATTGGAGGTGGCCCGTTCGTAGAACATCCGCATGAAATCGCGGACGGCGGAAGGGTCCGGTGCTCCGTTGCCAAATTCATTGAACAACTGCGGCGTCAGTGCTACCAGCGTGTCCAGGCCGTCCTGGTCAGCGTGAAATCCGGCCACGCGGCGGGCCTGATTGGCGAAATTGGGATGGCTTACCACAATAAAATCGGGGAAGCCGCGCGCCGGGTTGTGCAGGTCCTGATTGGCCAGCCCACCCAGCGAAGTAATCTGGCTGGAAGGCAGAACATCGCTTTCGCGGAAGGCAAAATACGCTTTGATCGCAATGTTGGCGTCTGTGCGCCATACAAACTCGCTCCCGCTGAAATTGCCGTCCTGCAACCGAGGAGACGTCGGGTCGCTCACGTCCCAAACGCTGGCCCCGCCTGCATTGCCAAGCTGAAACTCTGCTATGCTGCCCGGGGCTACACTGCGCGTATCGCGAAAACTCATGCCGCCAGTCCCGGGCATGCGAAGATTGCGGCGGGCGTTGATGACCAGGTAATCAAGCCAACCTCTGGCCGTGGCGTCGGAGGTATAGCGCATCTGGACGTTGATGTTATCTCCGGCAGTAACCAATTCTGCGTTGGATGTCCTGGTTTGCGCATAGAGCCGGTCAAAACCAATGGTAATGATGCTCAGGTTAAAATTCAACAGGTTGCTGCCATTGACCGAAAGGTCAAAATTGGAAGAGGCCACCGCGGATCGGGCAGCGACCAGGCCTTCGATCCAGATGGGTTCTGCGCTAACGCGGTCGGGGAAATTGAACGAATAGCTCCGCACAGGCGTGAACACGTCGTAAAAGTCGCCGAACCACTGCCGGCCTGACTTTAGCAAGTTCTCCTCGTCGGTGTCGTAGAAGGCCACATCGTCAAAAGCCGTGACCGTTGTGGTTGGGGAACCGGGACTTTCGCCCTGCGATTGAAGGCGCAAACCGCTGCCCTGATCGCTGGTCAGAAAGTAGTAAGTCTGGTCCGCGTATAGGTTTTTGACCGGGCGAAAACGCAGCCCGTCGTAGTCCAGGCGGTCTGGACCCTGTCCGTAAAAAAGCAAGTAGTCTCCTTCGTCAAAGGAGCCGTCGCCGCCGCCGACAATAACCGTGGCATTTTCGACCAGATCATCGTGTCTGAAAGCACTGTTGTCTTCGGGAACCATGCCACCGCCGTTGCCGAAAATGGCCAGCTTCTGCGGATCCAGCGACGCGGTGTTAATGCCTAAATCCTGCAAAAAAGACCGGTCAATGCGGTAAACGCCATCGCGCGAAACGGCAATTTTAAACCAGCGCCCTTGAGCCAGCACACTCGGACCACCGGCGCGGAGCTGCCTGTTGTCGGTTTGCGGGTCACCGCTGCGGGGTGTTAGCCGCGTTTCCAGGCGAAAGCGGACCAGTCGCTCCACAACGCCGGTGGCCGGATTCCGGCGAATCGGCACGAGCGTGACCACCCCGATGGGTTGGCGGGCACTGGTCATGATCCAACTCCGGGGCTCTATTGCTTCGGGCCAGGTCGGCTCATCTGCAGTCAAACCGGGTTCAGACGGAGGAAGGGATTCGTACACCGCGTCCACTACGGCAGCGGTCCAGGAACCATCCGTGGATAAATTTTCCTGAAACCGATAAACAGGAAGGCCGTTTTCCCGGTTGGTGAAGGCACCGCGGAACGTGGGACGGCTGGCGCTTTGGCCATTTGGGAGCACCACAGCTTGTGGTGCCTGCCAGGTCAATTCGTGCCAATCTCCCGCGCTGCGAGGCGCTTGAAACTGTGGGGCTGGGCGATTGTTCCTGCTGTCGCCTGCCGCGCCCAGGCCATTCCCCTGACGCGTTTGTGCGGGTACGGACAAAACGGACATCCAAAACGCAGCAAACAACAACCATCGCGACAGAAAAGGAGTAGAAGACGTCAAATCCAGGGAAGTTTTGGGCAGAAGTATGAAACCGCAAAATGGAACGTTAACGGTAGGAACGTTAACGAAACGAATAGCTTTGGGCAAAATTGCCATTCTACCAGCATCCATGCACTTTTTAACCCGTCGGCTTAGTCAAAAGTTCATAGAAACGTTCAAATCTACAGGTCTCAAACGGGCTGTGTGGAGTTTATGTACAGTGCTTTCGCTGGTTACAGGGCCAGCTTTTTCTCAGGATCCGGCGTTTAGCCAGTTCCCGAGTTTGCCCATGAGCGTCAACCCGGCGCTGGCCGGCAATGCCGGGCACGGGCAAATGAGCCTGATTTTCCGCGACCAATGGCCGGAATTTCCACAGAGTTACGTCACCTACGCCCTGGCCTGGGACCAGTTTTTTCCGCGCATCAACAGCGCTTTTGGGGTCATGGCCCTCGGCGATCGGCAGGGGAATGGCGTTTTTAACACCCACAGCCTGCACGGCTTTTACGTGTACGGCGTGCCCTTGGGCCAACACAGCGCCATTCGCCTGGGCATGGAATTCAGTTGGGCGCAACGCGGCCTTCGCTGGGAGGATCTGCGCTTCTTCGACCAAATTGACCCGGTTTTTGGCTTCAACAACTCGGCTGGTGTGCTGAATCCGACGGGTGAAATCCCACCGGGAGACCCCAGCATTAATTGGTTTGACGCCGGCGCCGGGGCCATGATCTTCAACCGCAAAACCTACGCGGGCTTTTCCATCAAGCACCTCCCTCGCCCAAATACCGCCTTTTACGAGGGGCGCGAAGACCGCCTGCCGATTGCCTGGTCCGCGCAAGCCGGTGCCCGCCTGCCCATCGGAGACAACAGGCGCGATCCAACGGTGTTTTCGCCTTATTTGCTGGGCATTCGCCAGGGTGATTTCAGCCAGGCCCGGGCCGGAATGCGGCTCGGCAAAGGGCTTGTTTACGGAGGTACGGCGCTCCGCTACGCCTTCTCCCCGCTTGGTGGAACCGCTGATGCGCTGATCCTGGAGGCGGGACTGCGCAAAAATGGGTTTGAAATGACTTACAGCTACGACGTTGCGGTGGGTCCGGTGGCTGGTCAGAGCGGTGGGGCACACGAATTGGCCTTGCTTTTGCGTTTAACGGGCGAAGGGGCACGCGAAGCAGGGCGACTGCGGAGCGAATCCCTGCGCTGTCCGGTTTTCTGAACATGCGCAAACGCTTTTTTCCTGCCCCTTTGCACAACAAAACATGAATCCTAAACGTAAACGGGAAATGATAAGCTCCGTTCGGGCTTCGATATGATTGATTGTTTACATTTGCCTTCAGTCTGAACCTTTTTCTCGTGAAAAAGGAGTTCGATGGCAGAACTAAGCCGTCAACTCAAGCTCACAGCTTAAGCTTTCAATTCAAGCTCACAGCTTAAGCTTTCAACACAAGCTCTCAACTTAAGCTCTTCACTTAAGAATTACTCCGCCTCGTCTGCTCAGCAGTTTAAACCTGCGCCCTGCATATGAACAAGACCATTCATTTTCTATTGCCCGCGGTGGCCGGCCTGTTGGTGCTCTCTTCCTGCAGCCAGAACAAATCCGAGATCACCAACTGGAATTACAACGACGCCAAATGGGGCGGCTACGAAAAAGTGGACTACGCCGGTCAGGCGACTGGTCCCAACCTGGTGCTCATCGAGGGCGGTACCTTCATGATGGGGGTTACCGAACAGGATGTCACCTACGAATACAACAACGTGCCTCGCCGGGTAACGGTTTCTTCGTTTTACATTGACGAAACGGAGATCTCCAACACACACTACCGGGAGTACCTGTTCTGGCTCGGTCGCGTTTTCCGCGCCGAATTCCCCCAGGTTTTCTGGGACGCCCATCCGGACACGCTGGTTTGGCGCGAGGAGTTGGCCTACAACGACCCTTACGTGGAGTACTACTTCCGCCACCCGTCGTACAACGACTACCCGGTGGTTGGGGTAACCTGGACGCAAGCCAATGAATTTTGCAGATGGCGCACCGACCGCGTCAACGAAGGGCTGTTGGCCGAAGGCAAATACCTGGAGCTGAACGTCAACGCTTATGGCGACGACAACTTTAACACCGAAGCTTACCTGTTGGGTCAGTACCAGACCGGTTTGCTGAAAGGCAAGAAAGACTACAGCCCGGATGCCGCTGATCCAAAAGCTGGTCGCAAAATCAAAATGGAAGACGGCATCATCATGCCGGACTACCGCCTGCCCACTGAGGCAGAATGGGAATATGCAGCCTTGGGTCTGCGCGGCAACCAGATCGAGGAAAATGAAATGATCACCGATCGTCGCATTTACCCCTGGAACGGCAGCACGATGCGCTACCCCAATACGAGGGAGCGCTGGCAGCAAGGCCAGATGGTCGCCAACTTTAAGCGCGGTCGCGGCGATTACGCCGGTGTGGCCGGCAAACTCAACGACAACGCCATTGTGACGGCGCCAGTGGTCAGCTACCTGCCCAACGACTTTGGCTTGTTCAACATGGCCGGCAACGTGAACGAATGGGTTCAGGACGTTTTCCGCCCCATGACCTACATGGACATGGACGACATGAACCCCTACCGCGGTAACAAATTTGAAACCCGTGTGCTGGACGAAGAAGGCAACGTGGCCGAAAAAGACAGCTTGGGCCGCATCCGCTACCGCGCTGTTGAGGACGCCGAAGTCGTAGATCGCCGCAACTACAAGCGCGGTGACGTGCGCAACTTCGTTGACGGTGACTCCATTTCGATGGCCGAATACCGCTACGGCAAAAACACACTGATCAACGATCAGGCCCGCGTCTACAAAGGCGGTTCCTGGTCAGACGAAGCCTTCTGGCTCTCTCCCGGTGCCCGCCGTTATTTGGACGAGAACCTGAGCACCGCCACCATCGGCTTCCGCTGCGCAATGATCCGCATGGGTGGTGACGTGAGCAACGAAACCCCCGGTGGCAACCAGTTCAACGAGGCCAAAAAGGTCCAAAAGGCCAGCGACAAGGCTCGCAAGAAGAGCCAGATCAAGTAAGCCTTCTGCTTTTTAAAATACAATGTTCAAAGCCATCCTCCGGGATGGCTTTGTTTTTAGAAGCACCCTTAAGTCACGTGGTTGGGTGCTGCTGCGGTTTGCCATTCGCTGCGTTCCTTTGTTGCTGTGGAATACGCTGCTCTTTATCCCGCATTTTTAGAAGCGCGCTCGGTCTGCACCGACACGCGCAAACTCCTTCCCGGCGACCTTTATTTCGCGCTGAAGGGTCCAAACTTCAACGGCAACCGCTTTGCGGAACAAGCCTTGGCGCTTGGGGCCTCTTTGCTGGTGTTGGACGAGCCGCCTGAGCGCGCCGCTCTGGCCTCCGATCCGCGCGTGCTGCTGGTCTCCGATGTGTTGGCGGCTTTGCAGGATTTAGCGCGGACGCACCGCCGCAGCTTCAACTTTCCGCTATTCGCCCTAACCGGATCAAACGGGAAAACCACCACCAAGGAATTGCTGGCCGCCGCCTTGGCGCAGCGCTACCGCGTGGGCTTTACACAAGGCAACCTGAACAACCACATCGGCGTGCCGCTCACGCTGTTGAGCCTGCCTGCAGACACCGAATTTGCAGTGGTGGAAATGGGGGC
>Ga0105044_10000376_pt1 | contig 54254 bp, 50 predicted proteins | sample MAT01_FD_78092 | JGI IMG/M metagenome (GOLD analysis project Ga0105044, IMG submission 78092) | Freshwater microbial communities from Lake Fryxell liftoff mats and glacier meltwater in Antarctica - MAT-01 | ecosystem: Environmental > Aquatic > Freshwater > Ice > Liftoff microbial mat | place...
ACCATGGAAATATCGATCCCCCGCGCCACAGAAGCGTGTTTCTTGTTATCTTAGTGAGAGTCTGCACACGGCTGTACCCGCGCCGAAATGCCAATTGCAGAAACAGGAATGCGCATCAAAGACGACACGCCTCAACCGAGTGCGGTGAACCCGAGCGACCCGACGCGCAGCGCCACCGGCAGCCCCGTGTCGTCCCCCGCGTGGGAGACCATGGTCTCGATCCCCCGGAGGATCGGGCGTTACACCATCGTCCGAAAGATCGACGAAGGTGGCATGGGCATTGTTTATGAAGCGACCCAAGACAAGCCCGTCCGCTCGGTCGCCCTCAAGGTCCTCAAATCCGGGCTGATGGCCGGCGCCAACCTCCGCCGCTTCCAGACCGAAGCCCAGATCCTCGCGGACCTTCATCACGACCACATCGCCCAAGTCTTTGAGGCAGGTGTTCACCACGACGCCGCCACCGGGCTGGCTGTCCCCTATTTTGCGATGGAATACATCGCCGCCGCGGCACCGCTTACCGACTTCGCCGTTCAGGCGGGCCTCGATGTCCGCGAACGCCTGACGCTGTTTCTCGACGTGCTCTCGGCCGTAGGGGCCGCTCACCGGAAAGAGATCGTCCACCGTGACCTCAAACCCAGCAACATCTTGGTCGATGCCAATAGCGTCGTGAAAGTCATCGACTTCGGCGTGGCCCGCACCAACGAGCAATCCCACGCCGCGGCGACCCAAGCCGGGAGCATCATCGGCACGCTCGAGTTCATGAGCCCAGAGCAACTGGGCGATCAGGCCCGCGTCATCGACACCCGCTCCGATGTGTACACCTTGGGCGTCATCCTGCACCTGTTGCTCGCCAACGAGATGCCGTACGACGTCTCCCGCACCGACGTCTCAAAGGCCGCGACGACCGTCCTTCATACGAACCCCAAGCCGCTCCCCAAACTCGCGGTTTCGAGCCCCAGAGATCTGACGACCATCATCGGCCGTGCCATGGTGAAGGACCGCCGACGCCGGATGGGGAGCGTCGAGGAAATGGCCTCCGAGATTCGCCGATACCTCGATGGTCGGCCCATCGACAGCCGCCCCGACACTTGGTATCGGCTGGCCCAGCACGCCCGTCGGTTCCTGTCGCGGAACCCAATCTTGGCGTTTCTCATGGCGGTTGTTGCCGCCTTGGTGCTCTCGTACTACGTCATCATTCCCGGCCTGTTCCGTTACACGCCCCTTCCGGAATGGTTCGAGCGAAAGATCGCGGCCGCAAGCCCGCCTCCGTTTGAACGCTTCAACCACGTCCGCGTCATCGAGATCCGTGACGGGATCGACTTCGCGGCCCTCGCGCATCAGGTCGGGATCGTGGGAGTTGAGAACGGAAACACCCCGGCCGCGGCCGCGAGCCGGAGGCTGTTGCAGGCGGCCGTCGTTCGCCGGTTGATTGATTCCGGCGCAATCGCGCTGGGGTTCGATCTCATGATCCGCACCGAGAGCGTGCACACCAGGCCGCTGATTGAGGCGTGGCGGGAATTCCGCGCATCCGGCAAACATCTGGTCGTTGCCCAGCCGCAATGGTTCCCCAGCGAGTCGTTGACGGTTCTGCCTCTTTCGCCCGAGATCCTGAAGTTCATCGATGGCGGCGGAGCAATCTCGGGCGGCATCACCGTGCGGGGCCTGGACGAGGGTACCGTCACGCTGGATATAGCGATGCAGCGCGGGGCCACTCCCCCTGTGCCGTCGCTCGTGGCCGCGCTGTACGGCGCGGTCAAGGTCGGGGCTCCCAAGATCTCGGCGACCTTCGACGACAAGGGCCAATATCTCGGCCTTTCGCGAGGTGACCTTCGGGCCGGCCAGTGGGTCGATTCGGATGTCCGCATCGCCATTACAACCGTCACCGAATCCGAGACCGACGATCCAAAGATGGGCGTACGGAAGGGTGACCGGTACGCCGCGCTGCCCTTCTCGGTCCCCACGGCCGAGCAGCAATCGGAGGGCTCGGTCGGGATTGACGAAGTCCTGACCGCAACCCCCGAGCGTCTTCGGCAACTTTTCCAAGGCCGGGTCGCGCTGTTCGGAGATGTTCGTCCGAGTGCAAACGACATTCTCGTCATCAAGGGAGTCGGATCCATGCCGGGCGTCTGGGCTCATGCCGCGGGCTTGGAGAGGCTCTTTGCCGGGGTGTGCATTCGCTTTCCGAGCGGCGGGATGTCACTCTTCCTGACCGTGTTGCTTTCCTGCTGTGGAGCGACCGTTGCGCTGGCGGTGCGGAGCCTTCCCGGCCGGGCGATTGCCCTTGTCGTTCTGGCTGCGGCTGCAGTCACTTCGAGCAGCCTGCTGCTGACCCACTATGACTACTTCGTCAACCCTGTTCCGATCGTCGTTGCCGCGATCCTCGGCTTCGGCTTCATGATTCTCCTCGACCGTCGTCACTTCTCAGGAATCTCAACGTGAAATCACTTATGGCCATCCTGCTTGTCCCACTCCTCGTCGCCACCGCTTCAGGCCTCATCGGTTGCACGAACTCGCGCGGCAAGCCCCTCTACGAGGTCTCCCTCAGCAAGACTGAGGCGGGGACTGCGGCCGTCAAGCTCTCCAACGCCAATGAGTCTTACGCGTACACGTGCGTGTTCGGTGAGCCGCCGCAATCGGTCCCCTATGCGGTCGACATCGCGACGACGCAGGCCGTTCCCATCACGCTCTCGAGCGGGTTCGCCCACATCTCGACCGAAGTGGAGGCCGACATTCTGCCGCCGAGCCTCCGGCCGCCATGGTGGGTGATCCGCAACCACGCGGCCTTCGCGGGCGCCGACGGGACGGAGTTCATCTTCCAGAGCCTTCCGGCTCCTGTCACCGGCATTGCGAACCAACCGACCCGCGTCATCCTGCTCTCTGGGCCGCCGTCCAAAGCGCGGTACGGCGACATCGCAAATGGGGCTTGGGTCCAGCGCGGCACGCTCAGCGAAGCGGAAACGTTCGTGGAATTCAAATTTACCGCAGGCCCGGCGGGCGGGTCGTGGGGTTGGACCGTGCCCGCCTCGTACAACGGGAACACCGAGATCGAGGCGTTGGTGGTGCAAGCCAAAGCGCTCGTTTCGCCTTGAGTTCGACTTCAACAAGCCTGCCTTCGCGAGTTTCAAATGACTTAAAGGAACCAGGAAGCCCGCATCGAGTTTCACAAGTCTTGAAGTAATGCAACACCCGGCAACCAGTCGCTCGAGCGTCCTTGTCCCGTCAACCCAGTCACCACGTGTTCCCAAACCCTCTTGCAAAGGAGTCAATCGCATGTGCGACCAAGCGAAGGCAATTTCGGCCTTTTTCCGTTCGTTCCTCGTTACGGCGGCCACGGCCGCTGCTTCCGTTTCGCAGGCTCAAGTGGGCGACCCTCCGTCGGATCTGGCGATTTCCATTCATCACCGGACGGGTCAGAACCGCAGTTCATACCTCCACTCCAAACTCGCCGGGGGCGGTTACCTCAACTTGTACGTGGCTCCGAAATCTGCGGCGAAGGGGGCGGAAACCAATTATCGGGTGATGCCGCCGCAAGGGCACGCCGTTCTCGAAATCACTTCGGATTCGGAAGCGGTCTACGTGGAAAAGAGCGCGGGTGTCGCGGCCGACGTGCCGGAACCTGTGGAGGATTCGTTGGGCCGCGCCCAGCCCGAGGGCGATCCTGACAAGATTCCGTTTATCATCCCTTGGTGGGTGGTGCGGAGCAAAGCCGCGTTTGCGGGGGCCGACGGCACCGAGTTCATCATGGTTCAAAAGCACGTTCCGGACGCCTCGGACCCCAAGAATGAGGTGACCATTGCGATTTTCGTCAAGAAGTCCTTTGATGCTTCAAAAGTGATCTTGGGGACCGGCGGCGCAGCCGGGCCTGTTCAGACGAGCAAACTCGTTGATGAGGGCACCTATTCCGAACACAAGTGGGTCGGCAACAAATGGATCTGGACCGAGCCCGCGCCCGTGGACGACGGCAATGTGAACGCCAAGAGCGAAATTGAACAGGTCGTCGAGCGCTTTGAGATCCTGAAGAAAGCCGCGAACAACCCTGTCCTTGACTGAATTTCACTTACCCGCATCGATGCCCCCATCAATGTACACATCCACCGCCTGACCGGGCACAAGCCGAAGGTCGGGTGGTGGTTGCATTTGGAAGACCACATCGATGACGCGGGTGTCGGTGCGTTCAATGTTGGCACCGGTAAGATCGGTCTTGGGGCGCGCGAACGGTTCGACTCGCACCAAGGTGACGGGGATATCGCGCACGACGCTGCCGCGGGTTCGGGCGACCGCTCGGAGGTTCGACGTATCGACTGGCAGCAAGGCTAAGTCCTCTTCATCAACCTGGGCCCGCACGTTGAGTGTTGAAAGGTCGCCCAGGATGAACGCGGAGCGAGTGGGATCGGTGAGCGCGTATTCGCCGGGCTCCACCGATCGCCGGAGGATGGTGCCGCCTTTTGGGGCCCGCACCGTCTGCCGCGCAATCAGCGTTTCGAGGGCGGCTACCTCGGCGTTTCGCTGTGCCAGGTTTGCCTCGAAGATCATCAGATCAGGAGCCCAGCCGCCGGCCTTGAGTTTCGCCAAATCCGCGGTTGCTCGTTCCAATCCCGCCTTGTTCTCGTCGACACCGAGCCGGAGCGTTACCAAGTCGCGCTGGGTTGAGGCTCCGCTGCGATCGGCGGCTTCCGTGAACCGCAGAACTTCCTGACGCTCTTTGAGTCTGGCTTCGGCGGCCCGCACGGCGGACTCGAGGGGCGGAACGTCCTCGGCTCGCGGCAGGGCCTTCCATCGCTCGATCTCGGCTTGTGCCGCGGGCACCGCGGCTTTGGCCCGCACCAAGTCGGCCTCGAGGATGCGGGCATCAAGTTGGAATAAGGGTTCACCGGCCTCGACCTTGTCGCCCACGTCTACAAAAACTTCGGCGACCAAGCCCGGCTGTGGGGCGACCACGTTGACGACCTTTCCGCCACTGCCACCGGCTGAACCGGCAGTGCCGCCGCCCGGCTCCAAGATGCCGAGTGAGGCGATGCCGCGTCCGAATGGATTGACCGAGGCTTCACGCGCGAGGGGCACATCGAGAGGCACGACTTTTGATTCACTGACGGCCCAGACGCCGACTGCAAGGCCGGAAATCGACAGGAGGATCGTGAGGTATTTGACCATAAGAGAAACCGTAAGCGAATCAGGGGGTGAGCGAGGCGGGGTTTGTCGAGCCAGTCAAACGAATAAGCCAGGCAAATCAGAGCGAAACGAATCAGGCCCAGCCGTGAGCCGGATTAGGGATGAAGGGTTGGGGCTTATGGGAGGCAAGATTGGAGTTTGGGGGTGCGCCGGATGCCGCGCGGAGTGCGAACGCGGGAGGTCGCGGCTGGGAACGGGTGGGAGAGGAAAATCCCTCAGGAGGCGTGGATGTAGCGGGGGAGGTTTCGGGCGGGCGCGGCGTGAGCGGTGAAGTGTCGAGGGGTTCTTGTGGTGTCAGGCTCGGCTTTGGTGCGGCCCTTGGGGTGCTGATGGCAACCGGGGCTTCCGCTGATGCCGCGGCTTTGGGGATTTTGAACGCCAGGATGCGAGAGGCGGCGAGGATGCGGACTTTGACATCGGTGGCGGTGGAAAGCACGTCGGAGAGCGTCTTGAGGGCGAGGAATTGTGCGGCCTGCGCCATGAGATGGATAGGTATGTTCGGTGTTTGTGTGGCCATGACGCGAGCATAGTGGAAAAGGTGGTGCTGTCAAGAGGAAAGATCGCGAACGACCGAAATGGGAGCGCGCCGACGGGCGTTCGAGGGCAGAAGGGGCGCGGTTTGGGGAAAAGTCCGACCGAATTCGGCTGCCGGTCGATAGGAACTCGACGGGCTTGGATGTTTACGCTACATTGGGCGCACATGGATGTTCCTGCCCAGCCGAACGACACTGGCTCTGGCGAGCCGAATTCGGAAGTACCCGGCGAATGTGACCGGGCCGGAGGCGGCAGGCCGGATTTTGTCAAGGAAGACGACGCGATGATTGCAGCAGCCCCCCGCAAGTCCCTTCCCGTGACGCGTGACTCGATCACGCACAAGTTTTCGATCGAGCGGCACGAGGGTTATCTCACGATCGGTCTTTATCCCGACGGCCGACCGGGCGAGATCTTCATCAAGATGGCGAAGGAAGGCTCGACGATGTCGGGCATGTGCCAAGCCTTTTGCCGCGCCTTCAGCCTTTCATTGCAGTTTGGCTTGAGCGTCAATGAGGCCGTGGTTCGCTTCAAAGGGATGCGGTTTGAGCCGATGGGGATGACGGGCAACCCGGAGATTCCTGAGGTGAGTTCGATCATCGACTATGTGGCGCGGTATCTAGACCTGCACTTTGGCGAGCCAACGTTGCGGCGGTGAACGCGGGTCACGGGCATCAAATCGGCATTGAAAGTCGGTGTGGGCACTCGCCACCCGGCTTCTGCACTTCTATCCTTGGACCCTTCCGAACGGCGATGGCCGTCCGGGACTTGTTCGTTGTCGCCCTTGAAAGCCCTTGTTGACGCATCCGGTTCACACTTTTCGCGTTCCTGTTCTGCCCCTTTTGGCAGGGCTGTTCGCGTGCAGCGCGGCTGGTGTCGGCATCGGTCTCGCGATTGCCTCGGCGACGGGTGTGGTTTCGTCCGGAGGTGAGATGATGACTCCGGCCCTGATTGCGTTCGGCGCGGCGGTAGTCGGCTCAATAGGTGGGGTCGCGTTGTTGAACCTGATCGCGACGCGGGTGGACCGATTCGGAGCGGGGTTTCTGGTTTCGTCGGGCGCACGGATGATGCTCGGTCTGGTTTTGTGCGTGGCGACCGCTCAAGTTCTGGGGCTCAAGGGTGCAACCCTTTGGTACTGTTTCTTGGGTGCGGGGCTTCTTTGTTTGTTCTTTGAGACGGGGTGGGCAGTGCGGATGAATAACCGTTTGACGATGCAGCACGTGTCTTCTCGAACTTCCAGTGTTTCTGCCGCGACCGGAGTCGCTTCATGAGTTTTCTCACGCTTGGTGCTGATCCTGTCGGCCACGTCATCAACCACAAGTTCATCACCGATGGGGCGATGTGGCTGTGGTCGGCCCATATGAGCAACCTGATTCTGGCCGGGGTGATCTCGGTCGGGCTTTTGTGGTGGGCATCGAAGCACATCGGCACGGGTCCTGCGAGCGAGGGGACGGACCGTTTCATCACGAAGCGGCCGTTCGCCCACATGATCGAGGTGATCTGCACGTATCTGCGGGACGACACGGTGCGGCCGCTGCTGGGGGCGCGGACCGACAAGTTCATGCCGTACTTGTGGACGCTGTTCTTCTTCATTCTGGTGAACAACCTGCTGGGGCTTATTCCCATTCTCGATGCGCTTCACCTGATGAATCCCGAGTGGCGTAAATCGCACAGCGCTCCGCTCGGCGGCACCGCGACCCAGAACATCTATGTGACGGCGTGTCTTGCGCTGGTTTCGGCAGTGGTCATCAACTTCGCGGGCGTCAAGGAACTGGGCGTCGGCGGGTATCTGAAGCACCTGACGGCAGAGACGCCTTGGTATCTTTGGCCCTTGATGGTGCCCATCGAGATTGTCGGCACGATCATCAAGCCCGTCGCTCTGGCGATTCGTCTGTTTGCGAACATGACGGCCGGGCACATTTTGATGGCGGTGTTGTTCGGGTTTGCGGGCTTGGGCATTTCGATGGTGGCGGGCGAATCCAAGGGCGGGCCCATCATTGGCGGTGGCGTCGCGGTGGTCTCGACCATCGCGGCGGTGGCGATCTACTTCCTTGAGTTGTTCGTCGCCTTTCTCCAGGCGTTTGTGTTCATGTTTCTGACGACCGTCTTTATCTCACAACTCTCCCATCATGGTGAGCACGAGCACCGTGAAGGCCACGACCACGAGCACGCCCACGCGTGAATAACGGGTCGAATGTTCCGAACGGGCTTTGGTCCGCTCTGATTGAAGTGTTTCTCGTGTTGCACGTTTGAAAGGGATCACTCGATGAAGTTTGGCGTACTCGCAGTTCTTGGCACCGCCGTCATGGCGGCACTTCCCCAGATCGCCGCGGCCCAAGGCACGGTGGCGGTTGACACGACCGGAAAGGGCCTCGCGGCCATCGGCGCGGGCCTGGCCGTCATCGGTGGCGGCATCGGCATCGGCCTCATCGGCAAGGGTGCGGTTGAGTCGATCGCCCGTCAGCCAGAGGCCAAGGGCCCCATCGGCACGAACATGATTCTGGCTGCCGCACTCGTTGAAGGTGCGACGTTGTTCGCGATTGTCGTCGGCCTCCTGGCCGCGCAGTAAGGTTGAAAGTTCTGATCCGCCGGCCCAGGGGTCGGCGGATCGGTTTGTCCGTCTCGGCTTGTAGATTAAAAGATGTTTTGAACGCGCCGGTTGTCCGGTTTCGCCCGCCTGGAGATTTGCACCGATGCTCACGCTCACACGATCCATTCTGCCCCTGATCGCTGCCACGTTGGCTTGGGTTGTGCTGCCCGCTTCGGCGGTCACCCAAGGCACTGCCACCCCCGCGGTCGTTGCCCAGCCTGCTGAGCATGCGGCAGAGGCTCATGACGCCGCCCACGCGACCGGGGCAGCCCACGATCACGGCCACGAGAAGCCCAGTGTGATACAGAAGCCCGCCCAGGCGATCGGCCCGGCGATTGTGGCGCTCCTGGTCTTCAGCCTTTGCTTTGCGGTGCTCGCGACCAAGGTGTGGCCGAAGATTCTGGGTGGCCTGAAGGACCGCGAGGACAAGATCCGCGATGAGATTGAGTCGGCGGAGATGGCCCGCAAGCAGGCGGGCGAGGCACTCGAGAGTTATCAAAAGAGCCTCGCGGAGGCGCGGGTGGAAGCCGCCAGGGAAATCGCATCGGCCCGTGCGCAGGCTCAGGCGATTTCGGCGGACTTGCGTGCCAAGGCCGAGATTGAGTTGACGGCGTTGCGGGAGCGCGCGATGAAGGACATCGAGAACGCCAAGCGTGCAGCGGTTTCGGAGATTTATGCGACGGCGACGAACACGGCCTCGGCCATGGCCGGCAAGATCCTCCGTCGGCAGATCAACCCATCGGATCAGGCTCAACTCGTGGAAGAGACGATGGGCCAGTTGCAGGGCATGGGGAACTGAAGAAGGATTCGCGACAGAGTTGGTGCCGGGGTTGGTGCCGGGGTTCGCAACAGACGGAAACGACGGGCTTTGAGCGAGGTGAACGACGATGCCGCTGATTGATTCAGAACCTAATGCCCTGGCGAATGTGTACGCCCGGAGTTTGTTCGAACTCGTCGAGAAGGACGGGGGCCGCAGCGCGGTCGAGGAAACGATGGCCGAGATCGAGGGCGTGCTGGACATTGCTCGGACCGATGCCCAGTTCAGCGAGTTTCTGTCATCACCCGCGGTTTCGGCGGCGGATCGCGAGAAGAGCCTGAACCGCATCTTTGGTGGCAGGGTTTCGGACCGCACGCTGAAGTTCCTGTTGGTGCTGAACCGCAAGGGTCGGCTTGGGAACCTGATGCCGATCGCCGCGGCGATGGATCAGATCGCTCAGGCCAAGTTTGGGCGGGTCGAGGTTGATGTATACACGGCTTCGCCGCTGGATGATTCGGGTCGGCAGACGATCAAAGACCGGCTGTCGCGTGTGCTGGGCAAGGATGTGGTTCTGCACCCCTATTTGGACCCCGGGATGATCGGCGGGGTGAAGTTGCAGATCGGCGACCAGTTGATCGACGGTTCGGTGGCCACGCAGTTGCGGGCCATGCAGGACAAATTGGCGAACGAGGGCGCTGCGAACCTGCGGGCGAAGATGGGCGAAATGCTTGGCTGAGCGGCTGAGAGAGAACGGATCGGTCGACGGATGAGCGAACAGACAGGCAGGGCAAAGGCACCGCCAGAGGGGTCGAGACATGGGCAAGGCGAACATTTCTTCGGTTGATGTCAAGGGCAAGAGGGTTCTCTGCCGCGTGGACTTCAATGTGCCGATCGAGGACGGGGTGATCGGCGATGATCGCCGCATCACGGAGGCGTTGCCGACGCTCAAGAGCGTGCTGGATCGGGGCGGCAGTTTGGTGCTGATGAGCCACCTGGGGCGGCCCGAGGGCAAGGGGTTTGAATCGGAGTTCAGTTTGAAGCCTGTGGCGGAGCGGCTGGGTGCGCTGCTCGGGCGGCCGGTGGTGTTCCCCTCGCAGGACGCGACCGATGCGACGGCGGCGGCGGCCGTCGCGGCCCTCAAGCCCGGAGAGGTGCTGCTGCTTGAGAACGTGCGGTTCGCCAAGGGTGAGAAGAAGGGCGATGCGGAGTATGCCGCGAAGATGGCTTCGTATGGCGACATCTACGTGAACGATGCGTTCGGCACGGCCCACCGTGAGGACGGCAGCATGTTCGCGGTGCCCAAGGCGATGGCTGGCAAGCCGCGCGTGGCGGGGCTGCTGCTGGAGAAGGAACTGAAGTTCCTGGGCGATGCGCTCGCGAAGCCAGCCAAGCCGTTTGTGGTTGTGCTGGGCGGCGCGAAGGTGTCGGACAAGATCGGGCTGATCGAGAACCTGCTGCCCAAGGCCGATGCGATCATCATCGGCGGGGCAATGGCGTACACGTTCCTCAAGGCCTTGGGCCGCGAAGTTGGCACCAGCCGGGTCGAGGAGGACAAGGTCGCCGAGGCGAAGCGTCTGATCGACTTGGCGGCGAAACTGAAGTGCGTCCTGCACCTACCGACGGATCACGTGTGCTCGGATTCGTTCAGCGAGTCGGGCGACTTGGAAGTCTTCAAGGGTGATATCAAGCCCGGGTTCATGGGGCTGGATATTGGGCCGGAGACGCAGGGCAAGTATGCAATGGTGTTGCGCCGAGCCAAGACCATCGTGTGGAACGGGCCCATGGGTGTGTTTGAGATGCGGCCCTTCTCGCAGGGCACGCAATCGATCGGGCGGGCGATCGCCGAGGCCACGAAGAACGGGGCTGTGAGCATCGTGGGCGGTGGCGATTCCGCGGCGGCGGCGGAGAAGTTCGGCGTGGCGGCCCAAATGTCGCATGTCTCGACGGGCGGCGGGGCTTCACTGGAGATGCTGGCGGGCAAGCCGTTCACGACGGTTGCGTTGCTGGACTGAGGACGCGGCCCCTTGTGCCCGGGATTCGGCCAGCGTCGCAGCGTTCGTTGCAGCGGGCGATGTACTTTCCGCCTATTTCCCTTTGCCTATTTCCCTTTGGATGAACCGGATCGGCTGGGCGGCTTCGCGGCACCTTTGGAGGGGGCTGGCTTGGAGTGCTTTGCCGCGCTCTTGGAGGGCGATTGTGCGGCGGGCTTTGGCTCGGGCTTGGGGTCGACTTTTGATTCGGGCTTTGGGGGCTTGACATCGGGCGCGGCGGGCTTGCCTTCGCGCTTGGTTTCGCGCTTGGTGTCAGGCGGCGTGTCGGGCTTGGCGTTGGCTTTGGGTTCCGGCGTGCTCTCGGGCTTGGGGGCGGCGTCTGTTGTAGTAGGCTTGTCGGCATCCGCCGACTTTTTGTAGGACTCTGAGCGGTAGTCTGTCTGGTAGAAGCCGGAGCCTTTGAAGATGACTGCCGCGCCGGTGCCGATGAGGCGCTCGAGTGCGGGCTTGCCGCACTCGGGGCACTTCTTGAGCGGCTTGTCCTTCATGGACTGGTAGTGCTCGAACTCGTGTTTGCAGGCGTTGCAGCGGTAGTCGTAGGTTGGCATAGGGTAATCTGGCGTCGCGAGTTGCGGTGACGAGCGGAAGGACGGATTCAGGGAGCGACCGCGACTTTGGCGGGTCGGAGGACCCGGTCGTTGCCTGCGGTGGAGAGGACATAGCCGGCCTGGAGCGTTTGAGCGACCTGGCCTGATTCGACGCCATCCTTTTGCATCTGCATGATGGCCTCGTGACGGCCCGGCTGGAAGTCGTCGCCGTCGGCAGGGTTGATCATCGAAACGCCCTGCTGCGCGAGAACTTTCAGGAGTTCATCGCGGATGACGCGGACGCCACCGACGATCTGTTCGGCGGTCGACTTTGCGGGATCCAGGTGCAGCGCGAGGTCGAAATGATCGAGCGCGTTGACGACGCCCCGGACCACGCCGGAGACGCCGTCCTGTTTCGCGGCGATCTCGTTCTGCAGGGATCGGCGCTGAAAGTTCTGGAAGTCGGCGAGGGCGCGGATAGCGCGTGCGTTGGCATCGGCCAATTGGCCCTCGAGTTCAGCGATCCTGTTCTCGAGATCGACGATTTGCTGGATCTCATCGGAATCGATGCGGTAATCGGTGGGTTCATCCGGCTTGTGGGTTCCGCCCTCGTCGGGGCGTTCATCGTTGGGCATGTTGTTTCTCCGGAATCCGAACATATGGGGGATCGTGGTGGGCGATTGTGAGGTGGATGGCGGCGCGGGTTACGTGTCGAGGAAAGACTTCACCTTTTTCCAGAAAGATTGCGATTCTGGGGAGACGCCGCTGACGCCCTCTGTCGAGGCGAACTCGCGGAGCAGGCGGTCCTGCTCTTTGTTGAGTTTACGCGGGGTTTCGATCTTGACGCCAACGACAAGGTCACCTTTGTGGCGGTTATCGCGGAGGTTGGGGAGTCCGGAGCCGCTGAGGCGGAAAATGCTGCCGTATTGAGTGCCGGGGGGAATCGTGAGTTTGGTGGTGCCGGCGAGCGTGGGCACATCGAGTTCGGCACCCAGGGCGGCCTGCGTGAAACTGAGCGGTAACTCCAAGATGAGGTGATCATCTTGGCGCTGAAAGACCTTGTGCTGCTTGACGCGGACGACGACGTGCAGGTCGCCACGCATCCCTTGGCCGTTGGGCGCAACTTCCGGGGGCGGCGGTTCACCCTCTCCGCCCACGCGTACGGCCTGACCGTGATGGACGCCTGCGGGGATCTTGACGGAGATGGTTCTCTTTTTGGGGACTCGGCCTTTGCCGCGGCAGTCGGGGCAGAACTCTTTGATGACTTGGCCGCGGCCGCCGCAAGCGGGGCAGTTGACGACCATGCGGAACATGCCGCCCATTCCGGATTGCTGGACCTTGCCGTGACCGGCGCAGGTGGTGCACTTGGTGGGCTTGGAACCGGCTTTGGCGCCGGAGCCTGTGCAGGTTTCGCAGATATCGAGGCGGGTGAAATCGACTTCGCGTTCGACACCGGTGGCGACGTCCTCGAGCGTGAGGACTTGCTCGGTTTCGAGGTCGTAGCCGCGGGCGGGCCCGCGTCGGCCGCCACCCCCACCGCCGCCGCCGGCGAAGATGTCGTTGAACATCGAGAAAATGTCTTCGACGTTCATGCGGCTGAAATCGTGGCCGGCTTGTTGGCCTCTGCCGCGGAGGCCTTCGTGGCCATATTGGTCGTAGACCTTGCGTTTGGCGCCGTCGGAGAGGACCTCGTAGGCCTCGGCGGCTTCCTTGAACTTGACTTCGGCCTCGGCGTCGCCGGGGTTGCGGTCGGGGTGGAACTTCATCGCCATGCGGCGGTAAGCGCGTTTGACCTCGTCGGCGTCGGCGGTGCGCTCGATGGAGAGGATTTCGTAGTAGTCGCGGGTGGTGGGCATGGGGGGCCGTCGGGTACTCGGTTCACCACCGAGCCACGGAGGCACGGAGGAGGATGAGGAAGACAAATGCGGAGAAGAGGGTGAAGGAGGAGGGGAAGGGGGAGTCGGGGGAATGCAGGAGGACGGAGGAGAAGGAGAACAACGCACCTTGGAGCATTGATCGAGCTACGGCAACCGGGCGACTAGAGGACGCGGCGGATGATGGTGTCGGCGAGCACGGCCGAGTGAAAGTTCATGAGGAGGCCCTTACGCACGCCGGATAGTTTCATGTAGGTGAGGAGCTGGGCTTCGTGGACAGGGAGGATGAGCATTACGGATTTCACTTCAACGATGACCTCGTGGTTCACGATGAGGTCGATGCTGTAGGCATCTTCAAACACGAGCGACTTGTAACGGATCCGTAGGATTTTCTGGCGTAAGACCGAAAGGCCGCGGTCGGCAAGTTCGGCGGCGAGGCAGCGTTCGTAGACGGATTCGAGGAGCCCGGGACCGAGGTGGCGGTGGATTTTGATCGCCGTTCCGATGATGCTGTGCGTGAGAGGGTCGGGCTAAACGGGCGGGCTCTTCGGTGCATCTTCGATGTGAAGTTGCAAGAAAAACGTGCGAGGGCGGTAACCCTCGCACGCCGCGGATGGTTTCTTAGGAGACCGCGCCGACTTCGGCGCGGGTGTCGTCCTTGAGTTCGGCGATGAGGACGTCGGTGGTGAGCATGAGCCCTGCGACGCTGGCGGCGTTGATGAGGGCGGTTTTGGCGACCAGGGCGGCGTCGATGATGCCGGCCTTCACGAGATCGGTGTACTCACCGGTCGCGGCGTTGAAGCCGTGGCTCGCGACCTTTTGCTCCTTGACCTTCTCGACGACGAGGTCGCCGTCAAACCCGGCGTTCTCAGCGATCTGGCGGCAGGGGGCCTCGAGGGCTTTGGCGATGATGTCGAAACCGAGTTTCTCGTCGTCGCCTTTGGACTTCTTCTTGGCGGCGAGCACGGCTTCTTGGGTGCGGATCAGGGCGACGCCGCCACCGGGGACGAAGCCTTCTTTAGCCGCGGCCCGCGTGCTTTTGAGGGCGTCGTCGACGAGGTCTTTGGTGGACTTCATGGCGACTTCGGTGGCGCCACCGACGGAGATCATGGCGACGCCGCTCGTGAGCTTGGCGAGACGTTCCATCAGTTTTTCGCGGTCGTAGTCGCTGGTGGACTTGTCGTGCTGGGCCTTTATCTGATCGGCGCGGCCCTTGATCTCGGGCTTTTTGCCGGCTCCCTCGATGATGGTGGTGTCATCTTTGGTGACGACGATCTTCTTGGCGCGGCCGAGTTCGGAGAGTTCGACAGATTCGAGGCTGCGGCCGAGATCTTCCGCGATGAAGGTGCCGCCGGTGAGGACGGCGATGTCACCGAGCATGGCCTTGCGGCGGTCGCCGAAGCCGGGGGCCTTGACGGCGCAGATTTTGAGGGTGCCGCGGAGACGGTTTACGACGAGAGCGGCGAGGGCCTCGTTCTCGACTTCTTCCGCGATGAGGAGGAGGGGCTTGCCGCCAGCGGCGATTTTGTTGAGGAGGGGGAGGAGATCGGGGAGGTTGGAGACCTTCTTCTCGTAGATGAGGATGTAGGCGTCTTCAAGAACCGCTTCGGCGGTTTTGGGGTCGGTCATGAAGTATGGGGAGAGATAGCCCTTATCGAACTGCATTCCCTCGACGTAGTCGAGCGTCGTGGTGGCGGTTTTGCCGTCCTGGATTTCGACGACGCCGTCGGCGCCGACCTTGGAGATGGCCTCGGCGATGAGTTCACCGATCGCGGCATCGTGGTTGGCGGAGACGGTGGCGACCTTGCGGAAATCGTCCTTGCCCTTGCACTTGGTGGCCATGGCGTCGATGGCCTCGCTCACCGCCTCGGCGGCCTTGATGATGCCGCGCTGGAGTTGAACGGGGTTAGCGCCCGCGGCGACGTGACGAAGGCCCTCGGTGAAGATGGCCTGCGCGAGGACGGTGGCGGCAGTGGTTCCGTCGCCGGCCTTGTCGGCGGTCTTCTTGGCGACTTCGTGGACCATTTTGGCGCCCATGGCCTGGAAGGGTTCGGGGAGGTTGACTTCTTTGGCGACTGAGACGCCGTCTTTGGTGATGTGAGGTCCGCCGTAGGACTTCTCGATGACGACGAAGCGGCCGGAGGGGCCCATCGTGCACTTGACGGCGTCGGCGAGACGATCAACGCCTTTCTTCATTTCGAGGAGGGCTTGGTCGGAGAACATGATTTGTTTGGTGGACATGCGGATCCTTCGGAAGGCACTAGGCACTCGGCACTAGGCATTGGGGAAAGGCGAGGAAAGGCGGGGAAAGGCGATTGGAAACAGCGGGACGATCGTGGGAGGCCGGAAGGCGCTTGCCGCTGCTATGCGGGATGCGTTCTTGGTTCGAGGCTACGGATGAGGCCGGCGAGAAGTCTTCCGCAGTTGTTGGTCTGTTCTAGTGCGGCGTCGTAGATTTCTTGGGGGATGTATTTAAGACTGACAGCGAAGAGCAGTTGGGTGTCCATTTCGTAGAGGGAGCCGCGGGCCATGCGGAGGAAGCGGACGTAATCGGTGGTGCTGCCGCGGCCGTAGCCCTCTGATATGTTGCTGGCGACCGAGATTCCCGCGCGTCGGGGCTGGGTTGTGAGTCCGTAGCGTTCAGAGTCCGGGAACGCGGCGGTGAGCTTGTACATGGAAAGACCAAGATCGATGGAACGCTGCCAAGCCACGAGGTCGCGGTGTGACTTGATGGCACCGGGCTGGTTTTGCATTTCCATGCTGCTCATGGTTTGTTGCCTTTACCCCGAGTGCCCGGTGCCGAGTGCCCAGTGCCTGCGTCTTCAGCCGTTGATGACGCCGAGGAGTTCGGTTTCGCGCATGATGAGGTGCTTGACGCCTTTGATTTCGACTTCGGTGCCGGCGTATTTGCCGAACACGACGGTGTCGCCGGTCCGGACGGACATTTCGCCGCGCTTGCCGTTATCGAGGCGCTTGCCGGGGCCTGTGGCGACGACTTGACCCTTGATGGGTTTTTCTTTGGAGGACTCGGGGAGGAAGATCCCGCTGGCGGTTTTGGTTTCGGCTTCGCTGGGCTTGACGAGGACGCGGTCTTCGAGTGGCTTGACGGACATGGGAGAAACTCCTTGAAAAAGAGGCGTGAAACGTTTAAGCGGTGCTCCGCTCAGGCTTCTGCGGAGGTGTTGGACTTGGGAAGAGGGACGGGTGATAGCCTGAACTTTTCGATGAGGACTTGGACGACGATCGGGAGGAGCGAGACGGCGATGATCCCGAGGATCACGAGTTCAAAGTTCTTCTTGACGAACGCGGTCTGCCCAAAGGCGTGCCCCGCGCCCACACAGATCGCGACCCACAGGAAGGCTCCAACGATGTTGAACCAGAGGAAGCGGCCGTAGTTCATCGCGCCGGCACCGGCGACGAAGGGGATGAAGGTGCGGACGATGGGCACGAAGCGGGCCATGATGACGGCCTTGCCGCCGTGGCGCTCGTAGAAGGCGTGGGCGCGGTCGAGGTGTTGCTTTTTGAAGCCGCGGGCGAGCAGTTTTCGCCAGAACGGGGCGTCCTTGGGGCAGACTCCATCGCTGCGGAAGACGCGTGGACCGACAAACTTGCCGACGTGGTAGTTGACGGCGTCGCCGATGACCGCCGCCACGAAAATGACGATGGAAACCGTCCAAACGTTGATCGGCTTTTCGTCGCTCGCGGCGAGGGCTCCGGCCGCGAAGAGGAGTGAATCACCCGGGAGGAACGGGAGGACGACGACGCCCGTTTCGAGGAAGATGATGGCGAAGATAAGCCCATAGACCCACCACTCGCCGTGTTCGGAGGTGAACGCGGCGAGGTGCTTGTCGACGTGCAGGAAGATGTCGAGCAGTTTCGACATGGATCGGGATCAGACTTTGGGACGGCCCGCGGCTCCGCCACCGCCGCCGAGGCTTTTGGCGGACTTGTGCGAATTGTGGCCCTTGTCGGGGCGGTGAATCGCGACGGAATCGGCTTCCTTCTTTTCTTCCTTGGTCGGTTCCTTGGCGTTGAGGTCGATGGAGTTTTTCTTGGCGGGCTGGGCGTGTGAGGCCCCGGTGCCGAGCCGGTTGAAGAGGTCGTTTGGTTTCGGCATGAGCAATCCTTTCAATGAATCCGGCATCGGACGGACATCCGCCGGAATTGCCTCGGGAACCGACGGAGAGATTGATGAGGAGCCGCGCCCGTAGCGACACCTTGCGGGATGGTTGGTCGGAAGTCTTTTTAGAACCCCATTCCGCCCATTCCGCCCATGCCTCCCATACCACCCATTCCGCCCATGCCACCCCCACCGCCGCCTGCGGGGGCTGCGTCCTTGGGTTCTGGCTTGGTGGTGATGATGCAGTCTGCCGCGAGCAGAATGGTGGCAACGCTGGCGGCGTTCTGAAGGGCCATGCGATCGACCTTGGCCGGGGTGATGACGCCTTGGGCGACGAGGTCGCCGTATTCAAGGGTCAGTGCGTTGAAGCCGAAGTTGCCGGCATTCTTGCCGGTGGCGCCCTCCGTCACCTTGTGCACGACGACGCTGCCCTTGACTCCGGCGTTGTCGGCGATGGTGGCGAGGGGCACGGCGAGAGCGGTGTAGACGGTGCGAATGCCGGCCGCGAAATCGAACTTGTTGCGGCCCACATCTTCGGTGGTGGCGTCGTCGTTCTTACCGAAGACGGACTTGTATTCCTTCATGGCTTCCAAGGCTTTGCGGGCGGAGATGAAGGAGACGCCGCCGCCGGGGACGATGCCCTCGGCGACCGCAGCGCGGGTCGCGTGGAGGGCGTCCTCGATGCGGGCCTTCTTTTCCTTGAGTTCGGCCTCGCTGGCGGCGCCGACCTTGACTTGGGCCACACCACCGGCCAACTTGGCGAGGCGTTCCTGCAACTTTTCGCGGTCGTAGTCGCTGGTAGTCTTCTCGATCTCGGCACGGATCTGGCTGATGCGGGCCTGGATGTCCTTGGTCTGGCCAGCGCCTTCGATGATGGTGGTGTTATCGGCGTCGATCTCGATCTTCTTGGCCATACCGAGGTGCTTGAGTTCGATCTTGTCGAGTTCGATGCCCAAGTCCTTCATCACGGCGGTTGCGCCGGTGAGCACGGCGATGTCTTCGAGCATCGACTTGCGGCGGTCGCCGTAGCCGGGGGCCTTGACGGCGACGACTTGGAGTGTGCCGCGGAGTTTGTTGATAACGAGCGTCGAGAGGGCTTCGCCGGTGATGTCTTCGGCAATGATGACGAGGGGCTTCTTGGACTGCATCACCTTCTCGAGGAGGGGGATGAGTTTCTGGACGCTCTCGATCTTGTCTTCGTGGATGAGGATGAGGGCCTTGTCGAACGCGACCTTCATGCCCTCGGCATCGGTGATGAAGTTGGGGGAGAGGTAGCCGCGATCAAACTGCATGCCCTCGACGACCGTCACCTCGGTGTCGAGCGACTTGCCTTCCTCGACGGTGATGACACCGTCTTTTCCGACCTTCTCGAAGGCGTCGGCCATGATCTTACCGATCTCGCGGTCGTTGTTGGCGGAGATGGCCGCGACGTTCTCGATGTCGCCCTTGCCCTTGACGGGGGTGGACATGTCGGCGATGGACTTGCTGGCAACTTCGACGGCGGCCTTGAGGCCGCGGATCAGCGCGTTGGCGTCGACACCTGCGGCGATATGGCGGAGACCTTCACGAAAGAGGGCCTCGGCGAGGACGGTCGCGGTGGTGGTGCCATCGCCGGCTTGGTCGCTCGTCTTGCTCGCGGCTTCGCGGACAAGGCGGGCTCCCATGTCTTCGGCCTTGTTCTTGAGTTCAATTTCTTCGGCGACGGAGACGCCGTCTTTGGTGACGGTGGGCCCACCCCAGGACTTATCGAGAACGGCATTTCGGCCTCGGGGCCCGAGGGTGCTTTTCACAGCGCGTGTGAGTTTCTCTACGCCTGCGAGGAGGGACTGACGGGCATCGGTGTCGAAAACAAGTTCTTTGGCGGCCATTTGCGATTCGCTCCGGGAAAAGGACCCTTAGAAGCAAGGGTTTATATCTGTGTCTGAGGAACCTTCAGAGTGGTGCCCCGCGAGGAATTAGGCAAGTGGCGTGCCAGCCAACGATTGCGATGCAACCCGATTTTTCAGGGGCTTATGCGAGTTGGGCGAGTGTCAGGTCCGCAATGCTGTCGCGGGTCCCTGCCAAGGTGGCAGGACGGCACGGCGAACTCGCAGTTTGTGCCGCCGTTGCTGGCCCACGATCGATCGGATAGCGTGTATCAGATCATGTATGAAAGTCCGATCCGCTATGAGAAGGCCCGAATTCACGCCGCCGCGCTGTACTGCTCGGACGGGCGTGTGGGCGAGCACTTTGACGACTTCCTGCAGAATGGGCTTTCGCTGCCCCGGTATGACCGGGTTTCACTCCCGGGTGGTCCGGCGTGCTTGGCAGGGCACCCGCAGGCGCACCTTGAGGAGCAGGGGGTTGTCGATGAACTCAAGTTTCTGCTGGAAGTTCACGGGCTGAATCGGGTGGTGCTCATCGCGCACTCGAGTTGTGCGTTTTACTCAGCGCGGCTGGAACTGAAGGAGCCGCGGCTGGAACTGGTGCAGAAGGCTGACTTGGTTCGGGCTGCCGCGTTCGTTCACCATGTGACGGGGCTTGAATCGATTGATGCGTATTTCGCGCGGCTGAGTGGGGACCGCATTCACTTTGAGCAGGTTGTGGTGTGAAGGTGTTGCGGCCGAGCAGTTGGGACTCCCGCTTGACCAGCGAGAGGGTCGGACGGACGTAATCGGGCCGATCCTGAAGCGACGGATTCGGCTACCATAACGCCCACATGACCAGACTCTTGGCCGCCACCGATCTTGCTTCCTACCTGCCCGTCTTCATCATTGTGATGATGGTGGTTGGGTTTGCCGTCGCCAACCTTGTGTTGACGCGGCTGCTTGGCCCCAATCGGCCGGGCAAGAACAAAGGCCAGACGTATGAATCCGGCATGAACCCGATCGGCACGGCCCGCAAGCGGTTCAATGTGCGGTTCTACCTGATCGCGATGGTCTTTCTTGTGTTTGATGTCGAGGTGATCTTCCTCTATCCGTGGGCGGCATCGTTCCCCAATATTGCGGCCTATCCGAACCAGGAAGGCATGATCTGGCTGGCCCGAATTCTGTTCTTTCTGCTGACCACTGTGGTCGCGTATCTCTACGGGTATCGCAAGGGCGTCTTCAAGTTTGACTGAGCCCGGAGCGAACAGGCTTGCAGCGGGGCGATCGCTTCTGGGCTCCGCCGAGCGTGCTTCTGCGGGTGGTCGTTTTGGGGCCGGCGTGTTGGCACTGGGGATCATCGTTGTGCTTTCGCTGGCGGCGTGGCTGACGCCTGCCGCAACGGGATTTGGGACGCATCGGCAATTGGGGTTGCCGCCTTGCACATGGGCGAAATCGTTCGGGCGACCGTGCGCCACCTGTGGGATGACGACGGCCTTTTCGCACACGGCGAACTTCGATTTCCGGCGGGGCTTTCTGGCTCAACCCATGGGCATGGTGTTGGCGGTCTTCTGTGCGACGCTGGTGTGGCCGCTTCTGCATGTGGTGGCCATGGGCTCGAATGTGGGAACGCTTGTGATGCGGTGTGCGAACGGAAGGACCGGCGCAGCGTTGGTGCTTCTGGTTCTGGCGGCCTGGGCGTATAAGGTCCTGACGTGGGGCACGTAGACGGTGGTCCGGTTCGCATCGAAGAAGGCGGTGAACGATGGGTGGATTCGGGCACAACTGGAAGCGGGTGGTGCGGGGCGCGGGGTTCGCGGTTGCCGGGGTGGCGGCGGGCGCGAACAGCGGGTGCACGTTCATCGGCGGTGCGATGGAGTCTTACCGGGAAACCAGCACACGCTCCATCGAGGCTGAGTATTTGGGGCTGGAGGGCAAGACGTTTGCCGTGGTCGTGACGGCGGAGCGTTCGATTCAGGCGGATCACCCTTCGTTGGTGGACTATCTGACGGGCCAGATGACGACGCGGCTTGCGGCCTCGAACAATCTTCCCCGGGCCGGCGGGTTTGTGCCGGCGGGACAGGTTTTGAAGTACATCTACAGCAATCCGGGCTGGACTGCCAAGCCATACTCGGACGTTGCGAAGGACTTGGGCGGGGTCGAGCGGTTGGTGGTGATTGAAGTGGTCGAGTTCCGGCTGCACGACCCGGGCAACCAGTACCTTTGGGAAGGCTTGGCCGGGGGCACGATATCGGTGATCGAAACCGACTCGGTGCTGGCGGACGACGTCTCATTCCAGAAGGCCGTCACCGTCGATTTTCCGGACAAGCAAGGCTTCGGGCCGAACGAGTTGACGGGGATGACCGTGCGGACGGAGTTGGCGCGGCGGATGCTGGACCGCGCGAGTTGGCTCTTCTTCACGCACGAAGAGCCGTATTACCCCGAGTATTGACGGGAAGGAAGAGTGTCATGGGCATCGCACAGTGGTCGAGAAGTGGCGTCGGAGTGAACCTTGTGGCCGTGGCGTTGGCGGGGATGCTCGTGTGCGTGCCGGCGTGCAACATCGTGGGGCCGGTGGTGATGCTTGCGCAGGGGCCGCCGACGATTGATGCCCAGTTTGAGTTGCCGGAAGGGAAGTCGTTGATCTTTTTCATCGATGACCGCGGGAACAGTCTGCCGCGGCGGAACTTGCGGCAGGCGATCGCGGAGCGTGCCCAGATGACGCTGCTGGCGGAACAGCCCAAGCGGCGCGTCATTGATGCACGGGCGGGCATGGCGGTCGCGGCGCGTGAGACGGCCAGTGAGCCGACGGACCTTGTGACGCTGGGACGAGCCGTGCAGGCGGACCTGGTGATCTATGTGACGATCGATTCGTTCGGGCTGTCGCCCGATGGCATCAACTATCTGCCGAGTTCGACGATGCGGATCAAGGTGCTGGACACGACGAAAGATACGGATCCGCGGCTGTGGCCGGCCGAGACGGAGGGGTTTCCGCATTCGGTGTTTCCGAGCCAGCGGGCGGGCGTGATGCCGACGTCGGCGTCGGAGCGTGCCAAGTCGGAACTTGCGTTCGCCGGCATGATCGGCGAATCCATCGCGAAGGTGTTCTTCAAGCACGAAACCCGCGAGCCCATCAACGCTTCGGGAAAGTGAAAGGGTTGTGTTGCGGATTCTGCATCTGCTTGATTGCTCGGCGGGCGCAGCGGCCATGCGGCTGGCGTGCGAAGCCGCCGTTTCGCCCATCAACCCGCGGTCCGGCGGGCACCGGCACGCGGTGATCGCGGTGGGGCCGAGCCGCGGCACGAAAGCCGGGGTGACGGTGCCGTGGCGGAGGGTGGCACTTCCGATGGGGATGGCGAGGCTTGCGTTGCCGGCCTGCCGCCGCGAAATGCGGGAGATATATGCTACAACGCCGGGCGCATCGGCTGGTCCGGAAGTGGTGCAGGTGTGGGGCCACCGATTGAAGTGGCTTGGAGCACGCCTCGCGGGTGGACGAGCGTCGGTGGTATCGGTGAATGATGTCACGGGCGAGGTTGAAGCGTGCCGCGGCGATTCGAGGGGTGTGTGGTCGAAGGTCGGGCGAGCGGATGCGGTGGAAGCGGATGCACTGCCAACGGGCAAGAGGGCTTGGCCTCTGGACGGTGGTCGGCCGGTGATCGGGTTTGCGTCGGACATACCGACACCCGAGGAGATGGACGGCCTTGCTGCGATGCTCGCGATGCTCACGACGGCGGGCGTTGCGGCGAGCGGGCTTGTCGGTGTTGATGCGCCTTCGCTGGCGCGAGCCCGGCGGCACGCGCTGACGCATCCGGTGGCCGATATCCGTGTTACGGATGACTGCTTTGCGGATCGGGCCGGGCGGTGCGATGTGCTGTTGAGCGGGATTCAACGCCGGGGGGATTCTGCACCAGAGTTAGTCTTCCGCGATGCGTTTACGCTCGCGTGGGCGGCCCGGCGTGGTACGCGGGTGTTGGTGGCCGGTGATGGGCTGGACGCAACCGGAGCCACTTTGGTTGCCCGGAGACGCCCGAGCGAGTTCGCGGCGCTGATCCTTGCGTCGATTGGATCGGACAGGGAGCTGTCGGTCGGTGACGAAGCGGAACCGAAGGCGATTCAGACGCCGAAGGCTCACAATACGGAAGGCATTGATGATCTCGTTCAACTGGCGTGGTGGCGGGCGGCGAACGGCCGTGCTTAGAGGGTGGCGATCGGGAGACTTGGGCGATGAGCGGACCAGAGCGGAAGGGTGTTTTGTTCGTGTGCTTGGGGAACATCTGCCGTTCACCGGTGGCCCGAGTGGTGTTTGACCACATGATCAAGTCGCACGGCATCGCGGAGCAATATGACGTGGACTCTTGCGGCACGGGCGGTTGGCATGTGGGCGGACCGGCAGACCCCCGGAGCGTGCTTGTTGCTGCAAATTATGGTCTGAACCTGGCGCACACGGCGCGGCGCTTCGACGTCGGGGCCGACTGTGACCGGTTTCACTTTCTCATCGGGATGGATCGGGCCAACGTCGCCACGATGCTCGAGGTCGGTGCACCGCGTGAGAAGGTGAAACTGCTGCGGTCGTTTGATCCGGATCTGGCGACGAGGCCCGAGGACGAACTTGAGGTGCCCGACCCCTACTACGGAGGTCCCGACGGCTTCGAGAAGATGTACAGCATGATCTCGCGCGCGTGTGAAGGGTTGGTCGCGGCGACGCGCCGGTAAGACGGGCGACGGTCAGCCGTTCTCGATGAACACATCGGCCAATATTCGCAGGTGTGCCTCGCGGGCCTGGAACGCTGGTTCGGCAACGGAATTGAAGTAGTCCCGGGCGCGTTCCACCCCCCACCCCCGCTCGCCGGACTGCTCGATCTGGCGCCAGCGACTCCAGCGGGTGTGGGCCGGCGCTTCGACGAACACGCGGAGATTGAACGGCACGTGGTCGTTGATGGCGAACGCGTGGATGCCTTCCACGACGATAATCGGTGCGGGCTGGGCGGATCGCTCACCTTCTCGCCGGTGGGTCTGGAACGACCACACCGGAACCATCGCCGCTTGTCCCGTGCGAAGCGAGGTGATGTCGGCGGAGAGGCGGGCGAGATCGGAGGACTCCGGCAGATCACGAAGGTGCTCGGGGACGAGGTAGTAGTCGGGCAGGTAGTCATCGGTGCGGATCACCAGTGGCGAGAGTGAACTGGCCACGGTTGATTTGCCAGCGCCCACCGGGCCGGTAATGCCGATCACGAGCACCGATCCGTCACCCGCGTCGGCCCGTGCGAGGTGTATCAGGCGGGCCGGGGCGTCGTCGGTCCACGGGATTCTTTCAGGGGGTCGCTGGGGCATTGAGGTTCAAGCGTACCCGAGGGGGGTGCGAGATTTCCGGTATCATCGCCGCCAATGCACTTTCAAGGACTTTTCGGGGTGGCCGCTATTCTGCTGTTGGCGCTTGTGCTTTCCAAGCATCGGCGGGCTATTCGGCCGCGGATTGTGGTGACAGGGCTTCTTTTGCAGGTCGTGCTCGCGTACATGTGTATCGCGGACACACCAGTGGTCAGGGTGTTTGATGGGTTGGCGACGGTGGTGACCCGGGTGATTTCATTCGCGGACGCCGGGACAGAGTTTCTGTTCGGCAGGACCGCCGATCCGAGCGGGCCTTGGGGGTTTGTGTTCGCGATCCGGGTGCTGCCGGTGATCATCTTCTTCGCGTCCCTGATGAGCGTGCTCTACCACCTGAGGATCATGCAGGTGGTGGTGGCGGGGGTGGCTTGGGTGTTGCGGAGGTTGCTCGGCATCACGGGGACGGAGGCTCTCTCGGCGGCGGCCAACATTTTCGTAGGCCAGACCGAGGCCCCGCTGACCGTTCGGCCCTACATCGCGGGGATGACGCGTTCCCAGATCATGTCGATTATGACGGGCGGGTTTGCATCGATCGCGGGGAGTGTGCTGGTGGCGTACGTTGCGCTTCTGGGGGGAGAGACCGACGAGAGCCGCGTTTTGTTCGCGAAGCACCTGATCACCGCCAGCGTGATGTCGGCCCCCGGGACCTTTGTGATCGCGAAGATCATGCTTCCGGAAACCGAGTTGCCCAAGGATGAATCCATGCGGTCGTTGCTCACAGAGCCGCTTGAGACGCGGAATGTGGTGGATGCCGCGGCGGTGGGCGCAACCGATGGGCTTCGGCTGGCGCTGAATGTGGCAGCCATGCTCGTTGCCTTCGTGGCCCTCATCGCGCTGCTGAATTGGCCGCTGGCCGCGTTCAGCCGGATCGATGCTGTGGCGGCTTGGAGACTGTCGCACGGGTTGCCGGAGTTCACATTCCAGAACATTCTCGGGCACATTTTGCGGCCGCTGGCGTGGTGCATGGGTGTGCCGTGGAGCGAATCGGTGTCGTTTGGCTCGCTCTTGGGGCAGCAGGTGATCGCAACCGAGTTTGTAGCGTACCTGGACCTTGCGAAAAAGTCGGCGAGTGGAGAATTGTCGCGCCGCAGCGTCGAGATCGCGACCTATGCCCTCTGCGGGTTTGCCAACCTTCCATCGATCGCGATTCAGATTGGTGGGCTCAGCGCACTTTCACCTACCCGGCGCGAGGACTTCGCGACAATTGCGCCCAGGGCCATGGTGGCGGGTGCGCTGGCGTGCTGGCTGAGTGCATCGATCGCGGGCGTGTTCATTGCGTGATTTGCGAAAGTCAACGCCACGAGCGCATGAAAAGCCCCCCGTCCGAACAAGTCCGGACAGGGGGCGCTGTGGGGTTCATGGGTTTGAATTCGACAGCTGCGTTCAGCGGTGACGACGACGTGCAGCGCCGCAGAACAAGAGGCCGGCGGCCGCGAGTGCGCCCGGTGCGGGCACCGATGTGGGCATGCGGAAGATCAGGTACTCTTCGGCGTTCGTGCCACCTTGGAGGGGGTCGGAATCTTCCTCAAAGTTTCGCCACATCCACTTGGAGTTATTGCCGATCCCGGAGATGGTGCCCCAAGGACTGATGCCGTTCGAGCCACCGACGTGCGGGACCTCCCAAGTGTTGTTGGCATCCGCGAACGCCACGCGGGCTGCAACGTCGGTGGTGGTCGGGGCGGGCGACCCGTCGCCTAGGTTCTCGCCCGCGGCGATCACCTCCCAGCGGACATCGCCGCTGTGGAACGTGTCGTTCAAGGCCTGGATGTCCGCGAGGACACCCTGGGCTACAGCATCATCCGACCAACCCGCGATGTAGATGTATTCGCCGGCTTCGAACGACCAGGTCTCGGCCCTCGACCAGTTGTACGACCCGGACGAACCGCCCGAGCCCATCTCATTGCGGCCGATGAGCGAGACCTCTTCGCCGGAAGAGGTGTACAGCGCGTAATGGTTGTCGGCGGTGATGGTCGCCGTGATGGTGTCGGCCGATGCGGAGCCCGCGGCCATCGCCAGAAAGCCCACCGAAGCCGCCACGAAAGTCTTGATATTCATCCTGATATCCCTCCTTGGTATGAACACGGGCACCGAACCAATCGGGCCTTCGTGTGTACACAAGAATGCGATTCAGGAGGCCTGAGTGCCCACCCCTGATCGACCGGAATCGGATCGGGCGTCCGTCTTTGCGGGTTGTTCCGATCCGCCGGGTCGCGGAAGATCTCGCACCACGATGCGGGTGCGACTTTCGGACGCTGGCTGATCGGACTGGCCGCCGCGTGTCACGTCCGCACGGCGCGACGAGGCTCCAAGGACAACCGGCAGGGTCGAAAAGAAGACGACAGCGAGCACCGCGACCACCGCCATCGGGACGTCCGAAGGTGCGCCTTGCAGCACGACCCAGCCGACCACGAGGACGGCGCACAGCCCGACCAGCGCGAACACGAACTTAAGGGCGTGTCGCACGGTCGGGGTTACCAGTCCCGCATCGGGATGTTGACGTTGAGGCGGTCGGCGCAGACGCGGGCGTCGTCATAGCCTGCGTCCGCGTGACGGATCACGCCCAGCAGCGGGTCGTTGGTGAGGACTCGCTCCAACCGGCGGGCGGCATCGGGCGTGCCGTCGGCCACGATTACTTGGCCCGCGTGCTGACTGAACCCGATTCCCACACCGCCGCCGTGATGAAAACTCACCCAACTTGCGCCGCCCGCGATGTTGACCATGGCATTGAGAATGGCCCAGTCGCTTACGGCATCGGTGCCGTCCTTCATGGCCTCGGTCTCGCGGTTGGGTGAGGCCACGCTCCCGCAATCCAGATGATCCCGGCCGATGACGATCGGGGCCGCCACACGCTTCTCGGCGACCAACCGGTTGAAGAGCAGCCCCGCTTTGTCTCGCTGGCCCAACCCCAACCAGCAGATGCGGGCTGGCAGCCCCTGGAACCCGAACCGCGGCGAACACTCTGCGAAGTCGCCATCGAGCAACGCCGCTGGGTTGGCATGACAACCCAAGATCCAGGTGTGAAGCCGCTCTGTGTAGTCGCTTCCATCGCGAGGGAACAGTTTCAGGATTTCATGGTCGGTCACGAAGATGTCACGCGGCTCACCCGAGAGTGCCACCCAGCGGAACGGCCCTCGCCCCAAGCAGAACTGCGGCCGGATGTACGCGGGCACGAAACCGGGGAAGTTGAACGCCTCGGCCAGGCCCTGATCCGACGCCCGTTGCCGGATGTTGTTGCCGTAGTCGAACGTCACGCTGCCGTGGTTCTGCAGGTTTACCATCGCCGCTACGTGGCGCTTCATGCTCGCGAGACTGGATTGCTGATACGCATCCGGGTCACTCTGGCGGGCTCCCACTGCTTCATCGCACGTCATGCCGAGAGGAACGTAACCCGTCAGAGGGTCGTGGGCACTTGTCTGGTCGGTGAGGACTTCGGGGATGATGCCCCGGGTCAGCAGGCGCTCGAGCAACTCGATGATGTTGCAGCACACGCCAAAGGATTCCGCTCGCTTCTCCCTCGCGGCCTGCAGCGCGGCGTCGATAGCGTCATCAAGCCCTTCAATGAGGTGATCCAGGTATCGGTCGTTTTTCCGTCGCTTTAGCCGCGTAACGTCGACATCGGCGATCAGCGCGGTCCCCTTTGCCATAGTGATAGCCAGAGGCTGCGCACCGCCCATCCCGCCGCAGCCCCCCGTCACGCAGAGGCGCCCGGCGAGATCGCCGCCGAAATCGCGGCGGCCGCACTCGGCGAACGTCTCGTACGTCCCTTGCAGAATTCCCTGCGTGCCGATGTAGATCCAACTGCCCGCGGTCATCTGCCCGAACATCATAAGTCCCGCGGCTTCCAATTCATCGAACTTGGCCTGTGTCGCCCAGTGCGGCACGAGGTTGGAGTTTGCGATCAGCACGCGCGGCGCATCCGCGTGCGTCCTGACGACACCCACCGGCTTGCCCGATTGCACGAGGAGTGTTTCATCGGCGCCCAGCACCTTCAATGTCTGCACGATGGCATCAAAGGCGGCCCATGAACGGACGGCTCGGCCCCGCCCGCCGTAGACCACGAGTTCGTCCGGCCGCTCCGCGACGGCCGGATCGAGGTTGTTCATGAGCATGCGCATCGCGGCCTCGGCCTGCCAAGTTTTGCAGACCATGGCCGTGCCCCGGGGAGCCCGCACCGGGCGAGAGCCCGCAGAGAACAAATCGCTCAAAGGTGTGGAAGTGGCCTGAACGACGTCGGGCATCTGGCGTATCCCTCAAGAGTGTGCGGGTTCCATTCGTTGGATCAACCAAGCGTACCAGCACCATCACTGCCGGCACGGGCGATAGCCTGATCAGCGTTTCGGCGGCACCCACCCTGCTTGGTGAGGAGTCCATGGTGTTCCGTCGTTGAGTTTGATTCCGTCGATCATTTCGCGGAACGACGGCTCGACGACGAACGTGTTGAACAGACTCAGGTAGACCACCCGCCCGCCCGAGCCATCGGTGGCTCCGGGATCTTCATACAGCAGGATGTCGGTCTCGGGGCCGCCCAGTGTGCGACCCGGGACGTAGTGAAACCAAACCGGAGGTGTAAACACGCCGGGATCGACTCCGGAAGTCGCCAACCTCGAGCGGAGGTCTGCTCCGGCTTCGGGAAACGCCCCGCCGTTTGCGGCCGCGTATACCTTCAAGGCCTCACCGACTGAGACGAGCCGCGTCGCCGTCGCTGTCCGCCGAGCCGCGACGCGCGTTTGGGCAAGCGCGGGCACCAACAGTGCGAACGTGAAGCCGCTGCAGACCGCAATCGCGAGCACGGATATAGCCCCGGCGGCCACCGCACCGCCCACCCCCAATCCAAGAAACTTTTTCCGGGCCGGAGCGTTGACCGGCGACGGCGCGTTGGGAGGCCTCTGGGCGGTTGGTGATTCGTTTGCCATGACGCATTCTCCGGAGTTCGATTATCCGCACGCCGCGGCCGGACAAACCCGCATCCCACTGAAATTCCAATAATCTGAGGTTTTTGCGTTTCGCCGCGTGAGCAAGTCGCCCGGTTCGCGTTTCATCCATAACCGCCCAACCGGGCTCGCCGAACACGATTGACTGGGGATCCGTTTCCTTGGTCGTTCTCGGGTGGCTGCTCGGCCTCATCTTTCAGGAGTTCCACGCCATGTTCATCCGAAGCACCACCCTCCTCATCGCCCTCTCCGCTCTGGCCTCCCCCTCGCTTGCCGACATTCATTTTCAGACGAACGTGCTCGATGCCTATCAGCATCAGAAGGCCACCCAAAACAACACGCCGGCCGGACGGCCGGCCGGGGCTTCTTACGACAGCGGTGACTGGTGGCAGCCCACCGGCGGCTGGTGCTCCAACGGCGCGTGGGTCGGTGCGATGCACCGCGCCGAGTACTCGCTCGGGGCGGGTAACCTCTTCTCGCGTGGCAACGCGGCGGAACCGAACTGGGTTCGCCAGATGAACTACAACATGGAGGACATCTCCATTTTCGCGAGCCGGGGCATGCCCGCCCAGCCCGCTCCGCTTGCCGTCAACTCGGCCAACGCCCAGTGCATCAGCCCGGAGGACATGCAGTCGTACCTCACCGGTCGCGGCTATCAGTCCACCATCACCAAGTATCGCTGGGACGCCGGAGCGGCCGCGGGCAGTCGCGTGCGTCAGTTCACCACCGGATACGGCGGGGCACCCGGGTACATCATCAACACCGATGGCGGCGCTGTGGCCAACCCCACCGGCGGAAACTTCAACTCAATGTTCGACATCTACAACAGCCTGATCCGGAACGACAACCTCGCCGTAATCATCAACTTCAAGTCCGGCAGCAACGATCGAACCTGGTGGAGCGGATCGTTCCACCAGGTCGCGGGCGCAGCCGTCGAAATCATCGGCGACCAGAAGGCCATCTGGTTTGCCGACCCCAACGACACGTTCCGCGGCATCGGCAACAAGAACTGGACCACGGGGGACTGGATCACCGAGGACTTCCGCTATCAGAACGGCGACGCCCTGCCGACGCATGATTACAACTTTTCGCGTTGGTTTGTGGGGGCCGACGGCCGCACGCTGAGCGCCCCGGGCGGTGTTTCCGGGTATGCCGACTATGCCGGGATCGTCATCGATGAAATTTACACGATGGCCATCCCCGCACCCGGCGCACTCGTGCTCGCCGGCCTCGGGACGCTTACCTCGCTCCGCCGCCGCCGGTAACGCAACTGACAGGGCGTGGGACGCGTTGCCGGACTTTCAAGGTTTGGCTTCGCCCTTGAACCAGCACCTGAAACACGACATGAAAAAGGGCTCCGGAAACTCCGGAGCCCTTCTTGTGTTTTCATTTCAGAATCGCATCAGCGATCCGGATTGATTTACCAGCCGCCGCGGCCACCGCCGCCGCCGGAACCGCCGCGGCCGCCACCACCACCGCCGCCGCCGCCACCGAAGCCACCACGACCGCCGCCGCCACCGGCTTCACGGGGCTTGGCTTCGTTAACGGTCAGATCGCGGCCGTCCACGTTCTTGCCGCTGAGAGCCGCCATCGCGGCCTTCGCCTCGGCGTCGTTGTGCATCTCGACGAAACCGAAGCCGCGGGGGCGTCCGGTTTCGCGGTCCATGACGAGCGAAGCGGACGAAACCGCTCCGAACGGCTCGAACAAAGCCTGCAACTGACTCTCAGAGGTGTTGAACGACAGGTTTCCTACGTACATCTTCATACTGCATCCATCCAAGCCCGTGCGAAATCGAAACCGGTGCTTCAACTCGGGCAGATGAAAAGCGTCGGTAACCTACAAAGCCTTACTCCGAGCGGAGCCGCCTTGAGATGCCAGTATGCTATGCGGCCCGACCGCTCCGGGATTTTGGATGGGTTCTTCCGCCGCCCCGACCCTGAGAGGGGCCAGCCGGGAAAACGGCGAGGCGGTTTAGATCTTTCCCAAGGAACGCTCGATCGCTGCGCGGATCACGCCCAGCGACGGCTGCGTGCCCGTATCGATCGCGGAACCGCTCGATTCAAAGAGATCTGAACCGACCCCGAGGACGACCACGCTCGCTCCAGCCTTCTTCCCAGACTTTTCCGGGCCTCGCACAAACGCCACGATTTCATCGGCGGAATGCCGATCCGTGACCCAAATCGCTGCATCTTTTGGTGGTGCGCCATCGCCGACCTCGACTTCAACCGAAAGGTTGAGCAACACCTGCGTTGCCACGGCGGCCATTCGCAGGTCCGTGACATCCACCACCGCAATCGACCGGGCCGTCGTCGGGTTGGCCTCGGAGCGGGGCGGCGGCAGTTGCAGTTTGAAGGTCGTTCCTGCACCCGGCCTCGAGTCGCATTCGACCATCGCGCCACCGATTTTGACGACGCCCTGGACGAGCGTCGGGCCCATCTTGGTCGATATCGCCCGTTCCTTGGTCGAGAAATACGGATCGAAGCGCCGCGCGGCGACGTCCGCGCTCCTGCCGCTCTCTGAAACCTTTCTTCTCGATCCTGAGGGCGGATATCTTCAGAGGGCGGCTCATCGCCATCCACGCCCGCGGCATGTCGAACAACGCACGAAATTGATCCCGATCGCGCATCCTTAGTTCCCCGGCCAGCATCTTTGTCCAACGCCCGTCCGGCTCCTGACCTCCTTTATCGATTTTCTTGCCAAGTGAGTCCCCATGCCCTTCAAGATCCTCACGTTCGACGGTGGCGGTATTGGCGGCCTGTTCACGGCGGTCGTCCTTGACCGCATCGCTGCGCAGTTCCCCGCTCTTCTTCCCACGGTGGACCTCATCGCCGGCACCTCGACCGGCGGCATCATCGCGCTGGGTCTTGCCGCCAACAAATCGCCTGCGCGGCTCGCCGACCTCTACCGCACAAACGCCGCGGATATTTTTGACGACTCACTCTGGGACAACATCCGCGATTTCGGCAACGCGACGGGGGCCGATCATTCCAACAAGAATCTCAAGAAAATTCTAACGGCCGAGTTCGGCACCGGCACACTCGGCAGCCTTTCGAAGCGCGTCCTTGTCCCCACGTTCGATCTCGATTCCTCGCCCGCCCCCGGCCGCCGAACCTGGAAGCCCAAGTTCTTTCACAACGTACCCGGTTCCGACACCGACGCCGCTGAATCCATCGTGGATGTCGCCATGCGAACCAGCGCGGCACCCACCTACTTCCCCTCGTACGAGGGCTACATCGATGGCGGCGTCGTCGCGAACAACCCCAGCATGGCGGCCCTCGCTGCCGCTCTTGACCCCCGCTCCGGGAACCAGAACCTTCCCAACATTGTCCTGCTCTCATTCTCCACGGGTTGTGAAGATCGCTACATCAAGGGCGAAACCCACAACTGGGGCTGGGGCCAATGGGCCAGGCCGCTGGTCTCCATCATGATCAACGGGGTCATGGGCGTCGCCGACTTCCAATGCAAGCAGATCCTCGACAATCGGTACCACCGCGTTGACCACGTTATGGCCCGAACTGTCAACCTCAACGATGCCCGTCCCTCGACCCTGCGATACCTCACGGATGAAGCCAATTCCGTGAACCTCGCGCCCACCCTCTCGTGGCTCCAAACCCACTGGTTGTAGGCCGTTTAGTTTTGCGATTCGCCGCTTGCCCCCTGGCCGGGTCGCCTTCCATAAACTACCGCCATGACCACCTCCGCCCCTTCCAAAACCACGCCGGTCCCAACCCCCGCCACGGTCGCCTCCCGGGGCGTCGATCCCAATTCCGTCACCATCAGCGGTTTGGTGCTCGAACCTGCCTACTCGCCCGGAACTCCGCCCCAGTCACTCACCTCGCCCGCCGCCATCGACCGCGATCTTGGTCAGGGTGGCAAGCCCGGGCAGTATCCATACACGCGCGGCCTCTTTCCGGAAGGCTATCGAACCCGCCTCTGGACCATGCGTCAATTCGCGGGGTTTGGCTCGGCGGAAGACACCAACAAACGCTTCAAGTATCTTCTTGCCGCGGCCAAGGGGGGCAAGTCCAACACCGGGCTCTCGACGGCTTTCGACCTGCCCACGCTCATGGGGCGGGATTCCGACGATCAACTCTCCACGGGCGAGGTCGGCAAGTGCGGCGTCGCGATCGACACCATCGAAGACATGCACCGGCTTTATTCGGACATCCCGATCGGCGATGTGACGGTCAGCCAGACCATCAACGGCCCGGCGGCGGTGATCTGGGCCATGTACCTCGGCATGGCTATTCAGCGCAACATCCCGTGGAGCACGATCGGGGGCACGCTTCAGAACGACATTCTCAAAGAGTTTCACTCGCAGAACGAGTTCATCTACCCGCCGGAGCCCTCCGTCAAACTCGTCGTCGACACCATCGAGTTTCAGAGCCGCTTTGTCCCCAAGTGGAACTCCGTCAGCATCTCGGGCTATCACATCCGTGAAGCCGGCTCGACCGCCGCACAGGAGCTCGCCTTTACGTTGCGTGACGGCATGGAATATGTGGAAGCCTGCGTTGAGCGGGGCCTGGATATCGAGAGTTTTTCGCCCCGGCTCAGTTTCTTCTTCAACAGCCACAACGAGTTCTTCGAGGAGATCTGCAAACTCCGGGCCGCCCGCCGTATCTGGGCTCGGACCATGCGGCACCGCTACGGCGCCAAGAACGAGCGCTCGTGGTACATGAAGACACACGTCCAGACAGCCGGGTGTTCGCTCACGGAGCAGCAGCCCCTCAACAACATCGTGCGGGTGGCCTATCAGGCCATGGCCGGGGTCTTGGGCGGCTGCCAAAGCCTCCACACCGACAGCATGGATGAAACCCTCGGCCTTCCGACCGAGCAGGCCGTGACGGTCGCCCTCCGAACCCAGCAGATCCTGGCCCACGAAACCGGCGTCACCCGCACCGCCGACCCGCTCGGGGGTTCGTGGTTCATTGAGCAACTGACCGACACCATGGAGCGCGAGGCCCTGCGGATCATCGCGGAGATCGACGACATGGGCGACTACCACGCGGGGGGCCGGGCCGGCGGCCCGCGTCACACGCTGAAGGCGATCGACCCCGCCGCCCCGCTTGAATCTCACCCCGCCTATGCCGCCCGCACGACCTATGGGCGGGCCTGCGTTGCCGGGATCAACCGTGGCTACTTCCGCCGCGGCATCGCCGAAGCCAGTTACCGCTTCAGTGAAGAATGCGAAGCCGGTGATCGCATCATTGTGGGTGTCAATGCCTACACCGATACAGACGAAGGCCGTCCGATCGAAATTCTCCAGATCTCCCACCAGGTCGAGGTCGATCAGGTCGCAACCCTCAAGTCCTTTAAAGCCCGGCGCGACGACGGCAAGGTTGCCAAGGCCTTGGACGCGATCCGGGCCTCCTGCCGCGGCGAGGCCTTTCAATCGCAGTTCGCCAACCTCCCGTGGTCAACCGGCACTAGCGGGGTTCATAAGACCAACGTCATGCCCGCCCTGATCGAAGGCGCCCTCGCCAATTGCACCCTCGGCGAGATGGTCCAGGCGATGGCCGATATCTACGGCCGCTATTCGGGCGGGCCGGAGTGGTAGCACACCGTTCACTGAAGGCCCTGATAACGAGGTTGAGCACCGAACGTTTCAAAAACTCAACATCCCCGCAACACCGTGCCAAGTTGCTCCTCTCGCCCGCCGATACATCCCCCGATGCACGGCGCCGATCCACCCCCTTCTCCGCAGCACCGTCCCTTCGGAGCCGCCCACCGTCCCGGTGGTCCGGACGCCAGTTACGCCCATGTTGATCGGCTCGCGGTGCTGGTGGAAGAACTGGGCGGCTTGGTCGATGGTTCGCTCAAGTCGCTCGCGGCGGCCCGCAGCACCATCGCTCTCACCACGTCCAGCCTTGGCGAGCACATCGCCGATGAAGCCTGCCGTCATCTGACGCACGCCGCCGGTCGCCTCGAGAAGATGTCGGAACTTGTTCACGCCGCCATGCAGGGCGATCAGCCTTCGATCGGTTCGCCCTCGCTCGCCAAGGCCCGACCGGTGACGCTGGGCGAAGCCATCGAGCACGCAACCGAACTTCTTGGGTCCCCGTGCGCTCGGCACCGCATCGAGGTGACAACCAGAGTCACGGCGCGCATCGCGGCGTCCCCTGTTGGTCCGCTCTACACCGTGGTCCTCAACGCCCTTCAGAATGCGGTTGAATCGGTGATTTCTCGCGGCGGCGACGGGCACATTGCGGTTTGCGTCCTCGAATGTGTGGCACCGGCCAACGCCGGATACGGTCGCGATTCCCGCACGTGGCTCGAACTTTCGATTGTCGATGACGGTTTGGGGCCACCCCGGAACCCATCGGAATCGGCCCGCGTCTTTGACCTTGGGTTTACGACCAAGAAGGGTCGCCCGGGCCTGGGCCTCGCGCTGGCTCGCAGCGTGGTGCAGAGCATGGGCGGGACTATTGAACTTCATGCCGCGAATCCGGGGGATTCGGCCGGCCATCGCGGGGGTTCGCTCCGCGTTCGCTTCCCGGTGCCTTCGGCGGAGGCCCGCTTCGGTCACGCGGCGTGAACCCCATCGAACCCACCATTCAATCGCTCAAGATCGCCGAAGGGTCGGCCCGGCCGCTGGCCGTGGTGATCGAAGCCGATCCGCCCGCGGCGGCACCGCTTGTAGCGTTTCTGGGCCGCAACCACTTTTCGCCCGTTCACTGTTCGACGCTGTCGGGTGCGAAAGACGCCCTGCTGGCCGCCGAGGCCGCGTGTCAGTCTGGAGCGCCGTTCGGTGTGGTGCTGATTGATTCGGATTTTGCCCCGAACGCTGATCAGGTCGTTGATCTGCTGCGGGACCACCCGTGGATTGCGGTTGTGGTGGTGGCGTCTTATGGCAACGTTCAGAGTGCGGTTTCGCTGCTGCGTGCCGGCGCAGTGGATTACCTCGTACGGCCATTCGTGGATGCAGAACTCTCGGCGACGCTCGATCGCGCGGTGCAGCACTCGATGGTCCGCTCGGAGAACACCGCGCTGCGTGGCCGGCTTTCGGTGGCCAACCGCTCCCGCCGGCTCATAGGGCAGGACCCGCGCATGCACAAGGTCTATGAACTTGTGGACGCCGTCGCGTCGGGCCGTTCCACGGTTCTGATGACGGGCGAATCAGGGACGGGCAAGAGCCTGATCGCCCGCGAGATTCACGACCGCAGCCCGCGCCGGACCGCGCCGTTCATTGAACTGTCTTGCGGCAGCATCCCGGAAACGCTCCTTGAGAGCGAACTTTTCGGTCACGTCAAGGGCGCCTTCACGGGCGCTCACGCGGACAAAGTCGGTCGGTTTCTGGCGGCGGACAAGGGCACGATCTTCCTTGACGAGATCAACTCCGCATCTCCGGGCATGCAACTGAAGTTGCTGCGTGTGTTGCAGGAACGCCGTTTCGAACCCGTCGGGTCGAGCCAGACGATCGAGGTCGATGTCCGCGTGCTTCTCGCCACCAACCAACCGCTCGAGCCGTTGGTCCAAGCAGGAACGTTCCGCCAGGACCTGTACTACCGCATTAACGTGATCGGCATTGATGTCCCGCCGCTGCGCGACCGCTCGGCCGATGTTCCGGTCTTGGCCCGGGCGTTCCTCACCCGTCAAGCCTCCGAACTCGGTCGGCAATTTGTCGGCTTCACCGATGCCGCCATGCACGCCCTCGTGGCGTACGGCTTTCCGGGCAATGTGCGTGAACTCCAGAATGTCATTGAGCGGGCGGCGGTAGTGTGCCGTGGTTCAACCATCAGCGAACTCGATCTTCCATCGCACATGCTCGCGGCGAAGGCCGCGACGGGCTCCATTGCTGACGGACCAGCCACCGATGAGGGTGCCGGGTGGGTCCGTCAAACGCTTGAAGATGCCCTGCGCCAGCCGGAGCGGGAGATCCTTTTGCGGGCACTGCGGGCCAACGACTGGAGCCGACAGAAAACCGCGGCGGACTTGGGGATCAACCGGACGACACTTTATAAAAAGATGCGCTCGCTCGGGCTCGATGCCCCGGAGCGGCTCGCCGGCTGATCGCGGGTTACTTGTGCTCGAAGATGGTCTGCGAGCGGACAACGATGCCGCCGGACGCGATGAGGTGGTACGCCTGGGCGTGCACCTCGGTGTTGTACTTCTGAACATCGACGATGCTCACGCACTTGCCCGTTTCATCACCCCATTGGTGAGTGAGGGCCCCGGTCTCGCGTGAGAACTGGACCATCTCCTCGAGTGTCGAGGCGTAGAGATTGTCGGAGAGGGTTTCCGTCTGCACGGAGTTCATGTAGGTGACACCCGCACCTGTGAAGCGGTGCTCAAAGTCTCGCTCGCCGGCGCAGAGGCACGCCGTAACCAAGCCGCTTGAGGGCACACTCTTGTCCTGCTCCGACAGGAACTCGGTTGCACAGATTGATTTAAACTCAAACCGCACCACGTGGGAACCGTTCATCAGCCACGACTCGAGTTCGTACTGCCCGTGCTTCACGACCCGGCGGGCTTTCAACTGGAACAGTTCTGGATGGAGTGCGCGGTCGTAAAGAAGGATGGTGTAGGACTGGAGGGCGTTGGTTTTCGAAGGGCTGTTGGTCTTCGTCGGGCTGCTCATATCTTGTGTCCTCTTATGTGCGATGGCTCGCTGATCCGTGCGTCGCCGCGTGGACGAACTTTTCGTGCTCCTGGGTCGCCGCCGGGCGTCGTTTCCGTCGCCCTGAACCAACTCTGGGAGCCGCGAAATCATCCTGTCCACGCTCTTCAGCCGATCCTTGTGTTCTCTCTGGCCTTTCCTCCGACTGAAGTTGTGAGGATTATGGACAAAGTCGACCCTAGGTTGCAAGAGAAACTTCTTCAGAATGACAAGATTTCCCCAGTTCATGCGATTTTTGTCGAGGCGATTGGCTTCCAAGCCTCCAACGTCGGTGGTCGGCGTCCATCCGCTTGCCCTGATCGCCGCAATCGACAGCCTTCCCACCGGCTTGGCACAAGCCGCCATAGCCGAGTCCCTCGCCGTTGCGCCCGAAAGTGTCTTCCCGCTGCTTGCCCAGCGTTGGGCCGATGTGGCACCACGCCAAGATCCGTTCGCTGCGCTTCCGACGCAGTTACCGTCGTTTGGGTGGTTAAGCACCGAGCGTGCGGATGCGGAACGTGCCCGGCGGGCATGGGTCGCCTTAGTCGGCCGCTGGGCCGACCTGCCGAAGGTGCTCTCGCACGACCTTCAGGCCCGTTTTGGACCAATCCTAGATGCTGCTGCTCGTTACACGCTTGTTCACTCCAGTGACCCGGCGACGCTGTTTTCGTTCATCATGGCCACCGACCAGCCCGCCCTGCGACTGGCTGTTTTGGACCTCCATCCTTTGGCATTTGCGGGTGACCCGACGAAACTTGTCCGGATGGTTGCCGCCGCCCGCGAAGTCGGGGATGTCGATTCGGTCGTCGCGGCCGCCCGTGGATTTGCGAAACACCGTTCCTTGGCTCCGGTTGCCGCGGCGTTGTCGCTTGCAGATCGCGTCCGGCTTCGCTCCCACAAGCCGCTGGCGGCTTGGCTCGAATCCGAGGCCCGGGTGGGGTCCGGTGCCGTCCGGGCGGCGCTGCGGCGAGGGACGGAAGAGGTCTCTTGGGTTCGCGCCCTCGAATTGGCTCTGAGCCCTGCCTGGCGGTCGGCCTGCCTGACCAAACTGACGGGCACCCCCAACCCAATCCAGTTTTCTGAGATTTGTGAAGTTGGTCACTTGCTGGAGAACCCGCAACGAGCGGCCGCGCTGCGAGAGGCCTTTCGGCGGTTGTCCGTGTCACGAGTGTTGCCACCCGCCTCGGGCCGATCGGTTGGGGCGGGTGCCGCACGATTGGCATGGTTGCTGTCGCGGGCGAATGAGCAGGTCCACCAGCGCGTGGCCTTGGAACCGCTTGCCCGGTTGTGGCGAGCCGCGTCCACCACGCTTGTCCCGGCGGATCCGCACCCGAGCGTGGCCCGCACGCGGTTCTTGTTCTCCAGCCCGGCGGGAACGCTGCACGAGGCAGGATCGACGCTGCGGGCGGGGCTCCGGTCGGGGGTCGGGTCCGGGATGGTGACTCCGGCCGGGCGTGGATCTCGGATGCCGAAGTTGGATTGGGAGAGTTCCAACACTCAGGAGTGTGGTTTTCCGCAGGTTTCGCAATGGAGCGCGGAGGATCACACGATCACGTCACCCTCGGGCACTTTCGCAGGGTTTGAGTTGCGGCGTCGGCTTGAGCGCGACCGCCAAAGTGCACTTGGTGACCTTCGTCGGTCCTGTGAGATCGCCCCGTCCGAGGCGCACATCGCGCTTGTCGGGTTGATCAGGCGGATCGGAGTCGTCGCTGAACTCGCGGGTTGGCTTGCGAGTCTTGCGCTGAGACCGATTGGCACGGACCGAAGAGCCGCGGCAACGGCGGTGGCCGCGCTGGGCGACGCCGATGGACCGGTGATTCGGAAACTTCTGGCGGTGCTTTGTGAAAACACTGATGACCGCATTCGTGCAAATGCCGTCGAATCCGCCGGTCGGCTCATCCGCCGCGGCGACCATGATGCGCTGAGGCTCGTGGAAATCAAGCCCGATCCACACCATCGGGTGAGGGCCAACGCCATCCGGTCTCGCTGGTTTGCCGATTCGACATGTGTTTCTGACCTCTTCTCGATGCTGGCCGATGATCGGGTGTCCCACCGCTTGGCCTCGGCGTGGTCGTGCCGCCGCGTGCCGCTGGGAACGGGCGAGACCGCCCGGCTTCGGCAAGTCGCTTCGGTCGAGGTCGAGCCCCGGGTGCGGCAACTGTTGGTAGAAGCGATTGATCGCAGCACATGCGCCGCCCGGCTTGCGTGGCGAAGCCAATCGGTGACTCCATCGCGCGTGCCGTTTGCGCCCCGACTTGTGGCTTGAAACTAAACCGGTGTAACCATGTGGACGCCCTACCCATGACCTGCCTGACCTTCGCCCTGGCCGATGTTTCCTCCCTTCGACTCATGACGGGCGAACGCATCGACGCAGCGGCTGGGGGGCAGATTTGGGTATACGCGGCGCTGATCGCGACCGCCATTGTCGTGGGAACGGTCACGGTTTGGCGGTTTCGTGCGACGAGGAACCCCGCGGACGCCTCGTACCGCCGGATGGCCCGCGGGTTGAAACTATCCCGGCTTGAGAGGGCCGACGTGAAGCGTCGAAGCGCTGCGGCGTCGTGCCATCCGGTCGCGATGCTGTTCAGGCTTGCGTCCTCGCCAGCGCTCGAACCCGCACCCCTCGCCCCACGCTCGACCCGCACGGAAACCGCCCGGGCTTTGCTGCACGCGCTATCAGGAATGGGTGATTCCCCGGCCAGTACGGGCCGCCCGATGGGTAACTAACCTTCAGTCGGTGTCGTATCACTGTCGGCAACGCGGCTTGGCCGCATCGCCCCTTACCACCTTTGGAGTTTTTGCATGGCCTTCCGTCGTTGGGTGTCTGTTGCTGCGCTGCTGACCATTTTTTCGGGCTCGGCCGTCGCGCAGGAGCGAGCGGTAACGCCGCCGGCTGTTGAACCAACCGGCACCGATGCGCCGCGGTACATGCGGATCGACGATTCGACGCCGTCCCGCGTGAAACTTCGCATTTCCAGCCGCACAATGGTGCCCGAATCAGGAAAAGGCCCTGCGGTGGAACTTGTGGGTGTGGTGCACATCGGCGATGCCGCGTATTACAAAGAATTACAGACCTTCCTTGATGGGTTTGATCTGGTCTTGTACGAGGGTGTGAAGCCGGGCGGGATGGGCAATGGCCCCGACGGCGCAACAGCGGATGATGCTTCCAAGGTGAAGGTCACGAAATCTCGCCTGCGGATGATCGCGACGCTTATCGAGCGCGGACGAAAGAAGGGCGAGGCGTATCCTGCGACGATTGACGGGTTTTTGGATGGGTTGGATGGCACGATGAAGAAAATGGCGGCCTCCGCTGCCGTCGATGCGTGGGGTCGTGAGATCGAGTATCGCCTTGTGACCGTGCCGGCCGAGGGTGAGCGTCCGGCCCGCACCAAGTTTAATCTCGTGAGTTTGGGTGCCGACGCTTCAGTTGGTGGCGAGGGTGCCGCGGCCGACCTGAAGTTCAGCGATCAAAAGCCGCTGACGAAGGCGGAGCGGGAGGGCGGCGAGGGGATTCAGCCGAAACTCGCGAAGGCTCTGGGTTTGCAGTTCCAACTGTCCGCCATCAATTACACCCGTTCCGCGTGGCGCAACAGCGACCTGGCGATCGATGAAGTGCAGAAAAAACTGGAAGAGTCCGGGGCATCTGGCGATGTCTTGTTCAGCCTAATGGACGGCAGTTCCTTCGGCTCCAAGTTGCTCGGCTTCTTGCTGGGGTTTGTGGAGCGCGACCCGCAGATGGCGATGATGATCAAGATGATGCTCGTGGAAACCGTGGCGAATGCCGATGCGCTGCTGGAAGCGCAGCCGGGCGCGATCGGAGCATTCATGAAAGTCATCGTCGTGGACCGCAACACCGCGGTGCTGGACGACCTCCGCAAGGTGATCGACAGCGAACCAGAGATCAGTCGCGTCGCCCTCTTCTATGGCTCCGGCCACCTGCCCGACATGGAAGCCCGCCTTGAGAAAGACTTCGGATACCGCTTCGAGAAGGACACGTGGTTTACGGCGATGGACCTAGACCTCGCCTCGACGCCCGGCGGACAGAAGCAAGCCGAGCAGATGCGTCGCATGATCCGCCAGATGATCGAGAAGCAGAAGGCGGAAAAGCGCGAGGAGTGATTTCGGCGGTGCCGAGCCGAGCCGCTACTGCTCAGGCACCCGCCCATTCGCGTCGACCGGTGAGCGTGCCGCGGAACTTGCTTTCCAACTGGGTTTCGCGGGCAGCGGGACCGGTGATTTCAGCGGGGATGATGACGCTGAACATGCTGCCCCGGCCGATCTCGGAGACGACCTGAATTTCTCCGTGGAGGAGGGTCGCGAGTTCTTTGGAGATGGCGAGGCCGAGGCCGGTGCCCGCGTGCTCGCGGGTGTGACCGCCGTCGGCCTGCACAAACTTTTCGAAGATGCGGCCTTGGTCTTCCGGAGAAATGCCGCGGCCGTTGTCGATGACGCTGATGCGAAATCGCGTTTCGGCGCCGGGCTCGGAGGTGACGAGTTTTTCGGCACGGAGCGTGATCTGCGGCGTCCGGCCGGTGCGCTCGGCGGGCTCGGTGAACTTGACGGCGTTGGACAGGAAGTTGAAGATGATCTGCTGAAATTTTTTAGAATCGGTGACAACGAGCGGGAGGTCCTCGGGGACTTCGAGTTTGAGTTCGATGCCGCGTTTCTGGGCCAAGGGGAAGATGAGTCCGAGCAGGCCGCGGCAGGTATCATGGAGGCTCATGCGTTCGAGCGAGAGATCGACGCGGCCGGCCTCGATTTTGGCCATTTCGAGGAGCGAGTTGATCATGGCCAATAGGTTGCGGCCGGCCGTGAGGATGTTGTCGAGGTAGCGGACGCGTTTGGCTGAAGACGCGGAAGCCTCCGACGATTCGGCCTTGCCCGCATCCGTCTTGGCGGTCTCCATCAGGAGTTCCGCGAAGCCGATGATGGAATTGAGGGGTGTACGAAGTTCGTGGCTGACGTTGGCCAGGAACTCGCCTTTGAGTTTGGCGGACTGAAAGAGTTCGGAGTTGGTGGCGGCCATCTCGTGGAGTTTCATATCGAGAGCGGCGTTCATGGCGCGGAGTCGCTCCTGCGACACCTGCATGTCGCCGAGCATGCGGTTTAGCGTCTCGGCCAGTTGCTGAAACTCATCGCCGGTGTTGAGTTCGGCGCGGTAGGTGAGGTTGCCGGCCCGCACCCGCTCGGCCGCTCGCTCGAGGGCCTTGACCGGGGAGAGCACGAGTGTGCGTGTGATGACGTAGAAGACGAGCATCGCAAAGGCGAGGACGACCGCGCCCGTGGTGAGAACGTAACTCGTGTTGATGACGATGAGGCGGGTCGCCTCGATTGATCGGCGTTGGAGGAGGATTAATCCGGTAAGTTCTTTGGAGCCATTTCGAAACCGGCGTTCGGCCTTGACGTACCGATATTCCCGGCTGGTGCCCGACCATCGTGCATCTTGGAGTTCATCGCGCTCCGGCTCGGCGGAGAAGCGGGTGATGGCGTCCTCGAGGAATAGGTCGTTTTGAGCGAGTTCGGCGGCTCGTTGCAGTCCGAGTTGCCTCGCGACGATCCCGCCCCGTTCCTCGGAATCACCGCCGCCCAGCGTGGGGACGAACCAAGTGGGGCGAGATGTCTCGGGCTCGCCGGGATCGAGCCGCTCCCACGTCGAGACCATTTGACGCGAAACTTCCAACTGCCCGGCGTCGATGAGGCCCGTCATGCGGAGCCAAGGCACGATCATGGCGGCGGTGACGATCAGGATGATCGCGCCGCCGAAAACCACCAGACATTTGGCTGCGAGAGAAAGCCCGCGGAACATAGGGGTGAGCGTAGGGGGGGCTGATGGACAGGCCGCCGTCCAGGGGCGCTGCGACTTCCATACCATCGGTGCTCATGTCTAAACGCGTCTACCTCGAAACCTTCGGCTGTCAGATGAACGAACTGGATTCGGAGTTGGTGGCCGGCCAACTGCGTTCCCTTGGTTATCGGTTCGTGGACGCGGCGGCAGGTGCCGACGTGGTCTTGTACAACACGTGCTCGGTGCGGGAGCACGCGGAACAGAAGGTTTGGAGCCGCCTGGGCGAACTGGTGGAACGCAAGGTGTCTGATCCGGGTTTGGTCGTCGGCGTTCTGGGCTGCATGGCGGAGCGCGACGGGGTAGACCTTATCCGCCGGATGCCGGTGGTTGACCTGTTGTGCGGGCCCGGCGAACTCGACAAACTCCCGTCGCTGATCGATAACGCCGTCCGCACCAGAACGTCATTGATCGCCGACGAGAACCTAGAAGACGGCAAGGCGGCCCGCACGTCCGCCAAATCGGTGGCTCTTCAAGGGAACTCGTCGCGCCGGAGCGCCACACTGGCGGCCGCCGAAGACTCGCTCGAACTCCTGGACCTTTCGCGGAGCGTGAGCCCCCTGGATGACGACAGTGCCGTGAAGCGCTCCGCGTACGTGCGGATCACACGGGGGTGCAACAAGTTCTGCACGTACTGCGTTGTCCCCTTTACCCGCGGTGCGGAAGTACACAGGCCGCCCGACCACATCGTGGAGGAGTGCCGCAAACTGGGCGCTGCGGGCGTCGCCGAGATCACGCTGTTAGGCCAGACGGTGAACCACTACCGCTTTGAGCACGGCTCGGCGGTGACGGTGAACGGGCATGTCCAGCCTCAGAAGGGTCGGTCGTATACCGGGGGTCACCGACGCGATCCGTTCGCGGGCGAGCGTGTCACGACCTTTGCCGACCTTCTGCTGCGGATCCACGAGGAAGTCCCCGAAATCAAGCGGCTGCGCTTTGTGACCAGTTATCCGCGTGACTTTGGCGACGATGTGCTTGAGGTGATCCGGGCTTCGCCCCGCATATGCCGGTATCTGCATGTTCCGGCGCAGACGGGCTCCAACCGGCTGCTCAAGATGATGAACCGCGGCTGCGAGGTTGAGGAATACTTGGAGTTTCTCGCTCGCTGCCGCCAGTATCTTGATCAACCGGAGATCGGGCGGCCCCTAACGCTGAGCGGTGACTTCATCGTGGGCTTCCCGACCGAAACCGACGAAGACTTTGAGGCCAGCAAACGGCTCTTGGTCGCTGCTCAGTACAAGAACGCATTTATCTTCAAGTACTCGCCGCGGCCGGGGACGATCGCGTTTGACAAGATTCCGGACGATGTTCCGGAGGCCGTGAAGCGGTCACGCAACGCCGAACTGTTGTCGCTTCAGGACAGCATCGGCCACACGATTGGCTTGCAGCAGGTGGGGCGAAGGTTCGAAGTTTTCATCGAGGGTTACAGCCGAAAGTCTCTGAAGAAAAGCGGCATGACCTCGGGGCGACTCAAGTCGGCGGGTGCGGTGGCCATCACCATTGGCGGGCGCGATCTGGGCGAAGCGGGCCTCTCGGCGGCGGTGGTCGATGATGCGGAGATTGTGCAACTCGCGGGCCGGACCGAGGGCGACTTGATTGTCTTCATCGAAACCGAGGCGGCGAGGGCGGCCTCCCTGATCGGCCGGATCGTTCCGGTACATATTGATTCGAGCGATCGACTGTCGTTGCACGGGACATTGGTCTCGGATCGGTAACTCCGTTTCGGACTCCCACTATCGGTCCGTATCGTCGAAGCGGTCTTTCGCGCGGCGCTTGGCGGCCAGGAATCCGGTTTCTTCGACGGGTGCCGGATTGTCAAGATTGGTTTCCGCCGGACGGAGCGGTTCGGATGTTTCTGTCCGAAGCCTCCTGGCCCGGCGGCGGTCGCGGGCGGCCTGCCGCAAGTTCTCGGCGTCGCGATCATCCAGAACGAGCGAAGGCGATTGGCGTGCGGTGGTCGCTTCCGGCGATCTTGAAATCACGGGGAATTCGGCGGCGACCCTCGGCGCTGCAGCACGCTCGCGCACGAGCCAACGATCCCAAGCCACCCGTCGGCATGCCACATCGAGCAAGAACAGAATCGGCAACCACACGAGCAATCGGGGCCACCACGCGACCAACGAGCGCTTGGGCTCAAGGCCGGTGCGATCAAACAGGGCGCGGGCCGACACTTCGATCGGCGAGAGAACGCGACCGCCAGAAACACGCGCGATGGATTCCAGCGTCTGCATGTCGGTTGAGATCTGCGCGAACTCCGGCACGCGGGGGATGGTGGTCGCTGCCGAAACGGGGACGGCGGCCAACCCTGCACGCACGACGGCGACGTAAGGGCCGGATTCAGTGGCGGGGATGGCGGCCTCGAAGGTGTCCGGATCGATCATGTCGGCTTGGGATTCGATGGCTTCCCCAGTGGGACCGTAGAGCCTTACCGACACACGGCCGACGTCGTTGATACCGGGCGGAACGCCGATCCGCACACGGATGCTTCCGCGCTCGGCCTTCATTTCCACGGAAGGACCGCCTTCGTCCGAGGCCCGCATCACGCTGCGTACGGCGTTGGTCCAGAATGGTCGGAAGCCGGGCCACGTGTGCCAGGGACTGCCCCATTCGGACGCGTCGGACGTGAAGGCCACTACACCGCCAAGCCCGGCACGGGCCGAAGCCAAGACGGGCTCTCCCTGTGGCGACAGCAAGACCGTCGAAACGATCGGGTCTGTCTTGAGCGACGTGAGCGCGAGGCCACCCAACGATGGGGCATCGCCGAACGTCCAAAGGGCCGAGGATTGCACCACGAGCGGCGAAAACACTTCGTCTCGCACCAACGGGGAGCGGACGAGTTTCACGGTCTTGACGAATACCTTGGGCAACAGGTCGGGGTTGAAGACGAAGTGGTATGCCCCGCCGCCGCGCTCGGCGATCTCTTCGAGGCCCAGCACGTCGGCGTCGTCTCCAACCGCGATCGCGGAGACTTTGATCCCGGCTTCGCGGCAGGAATCGGCGAGGGCCGGGAGCCGATCGGCGTTCATGCTTTTGCCGTCAGAGAGCACCACCATGTGGCGAGATTTGGCCTTTGATTTCGAGAGTTCGCGCTTGGCCAACTCCATGCCCGCCACAATGTTGGTGCCGCCGCCGGGGCTGATTCGCCTGATGCGTGCACGGGTCGGCTCGACATTGACATTGCGTGCGAGCGGAACAAGCACGTCTGCATCGGTGTTGAAGGTGACGACACCAAGTTCATCGGAGGCCGACAGAAGGCCGGCGGCCAGGGCGGCTGCGTCGTTCGCAACGTCCTGCTGGGTTCGCATCGAGCCCATGACAAAGCGTCGCATCGAGCCCGAGTTATCGAGCACGAAGACGGTGGCTGTATCGGGCGTAACGACCCGGTCGGGAAGTTTGAGATTGACTGGGAGGAGGGGTTCGATCGGTGTGTCGCGCCAGCCGCCCGCCCCAAAGGAGTGTCGCCCCCCCACAACCACGAGCCCGCCACCGATTTCGCGAACAAACTCGGCCAGTGCGGTCTGTGAGCGACTGCTCACTTCATCCGCCGGGACGTCCTCGAGCACGACGGCGTCGAACGCCTGGAACGCCGCGGCGTCGTCGGGCATGCGTTCGGCGGTCACGACTTCGACTGGCAAACCCGCGGCGGCCAAGACGCCTTGCAGCGGTGAATCGGCGACAGGATCATCCGTGTTGCCCGTTCGACGGACGAACAGGATTCGACCGGCCCCGGGCGAGAGGGTGATGGATTCGGCGGAGTTGTTCTGGGCGATGGTGTCGCCCGAAAATTGGGTGGCATCGCCGCTCGCCACTTCATCGGGCTCAAAGACCGCCCGAAACCGGTGGACGCGGCCATCGCCGAGTGGAACTTCGAAGCGCTCGATGGACTCACCCGCGGCGAGCGACACACGCCGGCTCCCGACGGCTGCACCGTCAGAAAAGATGCGGAGGACACCCTCTGACGGGCCGGATGCACTGAGTTTGATGCGCGCTGCGATAGTTGATTCGCCGGCCGCGCGGGGGGGGGTGTCGAGGCTTTCCACGATCACTTCATTGGTGAGCGTGTAGCGGATCGGGAGGACATCGATGGCGATGCCGAGCGGCGAAACCAGAGCGCCCGGCTCCGTCTCGATGCCATCGCTGATCAGTACGATTCGGCCGTTTGAATCGGGCGGGATAAGCCCAGTCGCGAGCGCGAGGGCGGCCTGGATTCTGCTGCCGTCCTTTGGGGTGCGGGCAGTAGCCAGCGGCCCGATCTGGCCCGATGAAGGAACCCAGAGCGGTGTTGGTGCACCATCGAAGGTGACGAGACCAAGGAGATCTTCATCGCCCAACTCGGCGTTGAGGCGTTGCGAAAGTCGATCGAGCCCGTCCAAGCCGACGAACAAAGCGTCCGGGCCGAAGGGTGCGCCCTGCAGAACTGAAGCGGAGGCATCGCTGACGATGACCACGGCCAGCCTGTTGGTGAAGTGCACACGGGCGAGGCCGGCCATTGCCGCCGCGACGACCACCATGAGGACGCACCGTAGCACCACGGCAGCACGACGCCTGACCTTGGCCAGTGCGGTGAACGCGAGGAGGCCAAATGGCACCATCACCAGCAGCAACGCGAGTGAGAAAAGCCATGCGGGGTGGTCAAAGGCAAAGTTCATGAAGTGACGAGCGAATGGAAATCACTCGGGGGGCCGTGCGGCGGGAGACGCGGCCGGGGCCATTTGTTCGGCGGCAGGGGTCGGGGAACCGGTCGACTGATTTGGTGCCCGTTGGCCGATGCGATCAAAGACCCGACGCACGAGAGCGTCATAGCCCTTGGGGACGCGACGTTGTTCGATGGCCCGATTCGCGCCCTCGGTGATTGTGGATCCTGAACGCCCGCTGCTGGGCGTGGGCGAGGAGGGATCAGCGGGGGCTGGTTCTGCGAGCCATTCGGCCAGCGTCTGCCCGCCAGTAGGTGATTGTTTGTCCTGAGCGGGGCGCACAGTTTCGCCTTTGGTGTTAAGATCTGGCAGAGTTCGGTCGGTGGGTGTGGTGCGCGGGCCACGGCTTGCGCCGGCGGTTCGGCTGTCACCATTGGCGGGCGTTTCAGCCGTTGAAGGCCCCTCGGGAGAAGGCTTGCTCTGGCCCGGATCGTTCTGGCCAGGATCTTTCTGGCCCTTGGCCCATTCTTGGGCTGCCTTCTCAAGTTCCGCCCGCTCTTGCGGGGTCATGCCCTTCATGAGTTTCTCGGCTTGCTTGCGAAGATTCTCGGATCGCTGACGATCGACCTTGCCGCGCGCGGCTTGCTGGCGGATGCGATCGATCTGATCAGCCAAACCCTCCATGCGTTTTCCACCCGCGCCACCGGGTTGATTGGAACCCTTCGGGTCGGGCGTCTGTGACGGCTTTGGATCGGTGGTTGGCGCTGGGTCGGCCTTGGGATCGGTGCCGCCGGCGGGCTGGGCTGCGGGTGTCGCTCTAGTTCCAGAGTTGCGCCCCGAAGGTTGGGGCGTTGGCCGTGAACTCTTGGCCCCGTCTGCTGCGTTGGAAGGTTGCTCCTGGGTCGGCGTCCTTGCACCGTCCGCCTGCTGTTGCGCGGGTTGGGATTCGGGAGATGGCTGCGGTTGCTGATCGCTCTGCCTCGCCGGGTCCGTTGGTGGGTCTGTTGGGGGTCGTTCCGCCTGAGGTCCCTGCTGTGCCGGTGTGGTGGCCTCACCCGGTGGTGGCGTCCCAGAAGGCTCGGCTGGCTCAGGCTGCTGGGCTGGGTCGGAGGGCTTCGCTGAGGGCGTGCTATTCGGTGCGTTGGGTTCACCGGGGCTTGGTTTCTCGCGATTCGTTTCAGCGGGCCGGCCTTCTGGAGTCTTGGATGCCAACGGCCGTTCCGAACCCGGCGTGGCCTCGGTTTTTTCGTCAGGCGTCGGCCGTGCGGCGGATTCAGCGGCGCGTGGTGCCGCGGCTTTGGCTGGTGGTGAGGATTTTTCGGCAGGTTGTCCCTCAGGCCGGCTCGAATTCGACGATTGCGACGGCTGCTTTTCATCGATTGCATCGGCAGCGCGGCTCGCCTCAGAAGCCATTTCTCGCATGGCTTCAGACGCGGAACTCTCCGCTGGCTTTTCTCCGCTGCGACCTTCGGACTGTTCGCCGGATCGGTCGGGTTTGGCTCCGTTGGGCGAGGTGTCGTTTGAGGGCTGCGGGGGTTGTTCCTGCGGACTCGAAGGTGACGATTTCCGATCCTCATCGGATTGAGATGCTGCGCCAGGGCTCTTCGAACTGTCGGAGGCGGCGTTATTGTCGGGGGCTGCGTCCGGGGATGGTGGCGGCGCATCCGATGAGCGTTGTGGCGTTGGCGCTTCAGGTTTTGCTTGACTTGGTTTCGTTGGTTCGGCACCGGCATCTGGCCTTGGTGCCTGCTGCGGGCTGGCGGGGTTCTGCGAAACGTCGCCGCTTTCGGCCGCTCCACCTTCGCTCGGATTCGGGTTGTTGGAGGACTGGCGATCGGGTTGGCCCTGCGGTGTTGCGGACGCGGCCTTCTCGGTTGAATCGCCGTTGGAGACTTCGGCAGGACTCTCCGCGGATGCAGCCGCTTTCGCCGATTCTTCGAGACTGCGTCCAAACTCACGAAGGCGCTCCGCCGCCTCGGCCCGCTCCGCGGGCGTCATCGATTCCGAGGCGTCATCAAACGCGTTCGCCGCGGCGGCCGCCTTCTCCCAATCGCCGGATTCGAACGCGGCGAGGAGATCATCGATCGCTCCCGTTCCTGCGGGGGCAACGTCGAAAGAGCCTTGGGGGGTGGTGCCGTCGGGGCTCTTTGCCGCGGGAGCGGCGGAATGGCGAGCCGCCTTGGAAAGAGCCTCTTCAAGCGCTCGGGCACGGTCCTCGGACTTTTCGGCTTGTGTGCCCGCTTCGTCGGCGGCGAGTGTGAGGGCTTCGGCGGCTTGGGCCCGGCCTGAGTCGGGCGAAAGCGAGCCGTCGGCGAGTTCGGCCTCGAGTTGCTCAATTTCGGCTTCGAGTCGCCGGAACTCCTCGGTTGGTTCATTGTTGGCGGCGTCGATGGCGACGGCGGCTTTGATGGCGGCAACATCAGCCCTGACGGCCGCCGACCGAGCGGGATCAACGGCTTCGCGCAAGGGGGTTGAGCGCGGGGGAACCCAGAAGCCGGCGGCGATGAAGGCGGCGACGGCGGCGAGGGCAGCGGACGGGGCCTTCCAGAGACCCTTCGCCGGTAGCGTGCTCGCAGCATTGGCTGTCCGCGCTCGCCGTTCGGACTCACTGCGAACAAGTTCGGCGATGGGTCCGGCTTGCTTGTCGAGCGATAGCGCAGTCGAAAGTGCATCGTGCGAGCGTGCAGCGTGATCGAGTTCACGAGCGGCGCGGGGGGCGTCCCAGAAGCGTCGCACGGCCCACAATGCACCACCCACCAAGGCGGCCCCCGTGGCGATGCCGCCGATGATTGGCCAGGCGGGCACGGATTGACCGGCCAAGCGGAGCGTGATGATGCCCATCGCCGCCGAGAGGAACACGCCCGTCAACGACCAACTTGAGCCAGCGAGCACCGTGAGCCAGCGCCGACGGCGTTGCAGCGCTCGAACAGCATCGCGCGTCAGCCCGAGCGTCTGCAAAATGGGAGGTCCTGTTGTCGCCACCATCAATCGTACGATGGCCCCGCCATGATGGATCGACGGCCGCGTGACATTCCGGAAGTTATCGCGCAGGTGGTGCGGGGCGAGACGCTCAGCGAAGATGGTGCGCACCGGCTATTTGATGAGATCCTGCGCGGGGGGCTGGGCGATCAAGTGATCAAGGACGTGCTGGTCGCCATTCAACGGCGGTCGCCGACGGTGGATGAACTGGTAGGGGCGGCGCGGGCTATGCGGAGCCACTTGACACCCCTCGACACGGGCGGGCTGGCCGGGCCGGTCATCGACACCTGCGGCACGGGTGGCGCCCCCAAGACCTTCAACGTTTCCACGATTGCCGCGATTGTCGTCGCGGGAGCCTTGCCGGGCCAGATCTTCGTCGCGAAGCACGGAAACCGGAGCCGTACCGGGCGCGGCTCGGCGGAGATTCTGACGGCGTTGGGGGTCAACGTCGATGCGCCGACGTCGGTGCAGGAAGCGTGCCTTAGGGCGTGCGGTGTTTGCTTCTGCTTTGCCATTCATCACCATCCCGCCGCCAAGTTCGCTGGGCCGGCGCGGCGGGCGATCGGCACACCGACGATCTTCAACCTGCTTGGGCCGCTCACCAATCCGGCCGGTGCGGGCCACCAGTTGCTGGGCGTCTATGACGAGGATCTGGCGGCCAAGGTTGCCGAAGCCTTGGCGAAACTCGGGTCGGTCCGATCACTTGTGGTGCACGGACACGGCGGGCTCGATGAACTCTCGACGACAGGCCCGAATCTGGTCTGGCGAATCGAGGCGGGACGCTCGATCGCGGACACGCTCGACGGTTCAGATTGCGGGTTTGCGCGTCCAGCACCCGATGCCTTGACGGTCGATTCACTCGCGGCGGCGACCACCTTGGCATCGCACATTTTGATGGGTGAAACCACGGGATCGGTGGGGGCCTGCCGCGATATGGTGGTTCTTTCGGCTGCCGCTGCCCTTGCAACTGCCCTAGAAGGCCTGACGCTGCCGGACGCGGCAACCCTGGCGCGCGAGTCGATCGATTCTGGCAGGGCGAGGCGAACGCTGGCCGATCTGGCGGCGATGAGCCAAGGCTGATGGCGCGCGAGGGATGACTTCTCGATCAGAGGACGGCTGACTGGGCGTTCTACGCTTCCGTTCTATGCCGATCTCCGCGCTTTCACCCCGCGTCATCAATCTCAGCCCTTCGGTGACCATCGCCTTTATGAACCGCGCCAAGGCGATGAAGGCCCAAGGGCTTGATGTGCTCTCATTCGCGGCGGGGGAGCCCGATTTTGACACGCCCCAGCCCATCAAGGATTCGGCCATCAAGGCTTTGCTGGCGGGGCAGACCAAGTACATGCCGACCCTAGGCGACCCCGAGACCCGGCGGGTATTGGCCGAGAAGTTCACAAATGAGAACGGCATCCCCGGCATGACGGCCGACCACATCACGATCGGGTCGGGCGGCAAGCATTCTCTTTACGTCTTGTGCCACGTGCTGTTTGATTTTCCCAAGGCAGGCGAGCCCGCGGATGAGTGTCTGATCCCCGTTCCGGCGTGGGTCAGTTATGCGCCTTTGGTTGAGTTGGCGGGTGGCAAGGTCGTTGAAGTTCCGACGACGGTTGAGGGCGGCTTTAAGGCGACGGCAGAGCAGATCAAAAAAGCCATTACAACCCGCACCAAAATGTTGATCCTCAATAGCCCCAGCAATCCGTGCGGCACGATGTACACACCGGATGAACTCAAGGCCATCGGCAAGGTGGTGGCCGAGGCCGCCGCCACCATCGCCCCGAACATTGTCATTCTCTCCGACGAGTTGTACGAGAAGATCACCTTCGGCGGTATCCCCCACTTCTCGATCGGCAGCATGCCGGAGGTCGCCGACCGCACGATCACGCTCAACGGCCTGAGCAAGGCCTACGGCATGACGGGTTGGCGTGTGGGCTACACCGCCATGCCCGGCGAGTTCGGCAAGAAGTTCACCAACGCCATGGCGACGCTGCAGGGGCAGATGTCCACCAACATCACGAGTTTCGTCTACCCTGCCATCCGCACGGCCATCCTCGAATGTGCGCCGCAGGTCGAACAGTTCCGCCGCGCCTTCGCGGCCCGAAGCATCGTCATTAACAACCGTCTAAAGGAACTTCCGGGCGTCAAATGCGCGGCAGCCACCGGTGCTTTCTATGCCTTTCCCGATGTCTCGACCCATTTCGGCAAAACCAGCAGGGGTGGGAAAAAGATCGCATCGGCCCTCGACTTCTGCAACGTGCTGCTGGAGGAGAGCCTCGTGGCTTTTGTGCCCGGGGAGGACTTCGGCGGATGCGGGAAAAACCATGTGCGGATCTCCTTCGCGTGCAGCGAAGACCAAATCAACAAGGGCATGGACCGTTTTGGAGAGTTTCTCGCGGCCTTGAAGTAGGATCGCCGCCGCGTGGACG
>Ga0105044_10000379_pt1 | contig 54027 bp, 57 predicted proteins | sample MAT01_FD_78092 | JGI IMG/M metagenome (GOLD analysis project Ga0105044, IMG submission 78092) | Freshwater microbial communities from Lake Fryxell liftoff mats and glacier meltwater in Antarctica - MAT-01 | ecosystem: Environmental > Aquatic > Freshwater > Ice > Liftoff microbial mat | place...
CGATGCGCTGGTTTCAGGCGGCCGCGTGCCCTTGCGCATCGAGTTCGAGTCCGATCTCGCGCACGGCTCGCTCGACGGCGTCGCCGATCTCGAAAAGGCAAGTTTTGAAGGCGGCATCTCGTTCAGCGCCGCTTCAACGCGCGACGTCGCGGCCTTTCTCGGCGCAGCCATTCCCGGAGACCGCGCATTTGGCGAGCTGTCGCTTTCCGCGGCGATCCGTGCGCTGCCCGACGAAGTCCTTCTGCGCGACGTCAAGTTTGCGCTTGGAGAAAGAACCGGCAGCGGCACGCTGGTCGTCCGCCTGAACGGCAATCGTCCGTCCTTTTCAGGTTCGCTCAGCTTCGATCGCTTTGTGCTCGGCAACTGGCTCGGCTTCACGGCGCTGCCCGACAAGGATGGCTGGCACGATGTCGCGTTCGATTTTGCCGGTCTTGCCGGCTTCGACGCCGATCTGACGCTCAAAGCCCGCAGCGCCGATCTCGCCGGCCTCGAGATGCAAAATCTTGGCGTTAGCCTGACCGTGGGCGGCGGCCGGCTCTGGGCGCGGATCGACAGTGCACTGGCGTATGCCGCCATCCTGCAAGGCATATTCACTGTGGAGAGCGCGGGTGGCACGCCATCGCTTTCGCTCACACTCTCCGGCGAAGGCTTCGACAGCCAGGCGCTGCTGGGCGCTGCCTTTGGCAGCCAGGGTCTCACCGGCCGTGCCAATCTCACGCTCGACCTGACCGCCAAGGGCGCCACCCGCACATCCCTGATCGACAGCCTCTCAGGCTCCGCCGGTCTCGTTCTCATCGACGGCGGGCTCGATGGCATCGACCCGGCATTGCTGGCGCGCACCGCAGCAGACGAAGCCGGTCCTCAGGGCGTTGGCGATGGCACCGCCGTCGCGTTCAAGCGCCTCTCGGGCAATTTCGCCATTCATAGTGGCCGGGCGCGATCCTCGACACTTCGCCTCGTCGGCAATTACATTCGCATCGATGCGGCGGGCGCCTTCGATCTCGCGGCCCGCAGCATCGCGATGCGCGTGATGCCGGCCTTCACCGCCGAGCTCGACGGCTCGCGCGATCCGGAAAATGAAGGCCGCATCGCCATACCTTATGCGATTGCCGGGCCGTGGGGCGCGGCGACGGCAAGCGCCGATTGGCCCGCCCTCATGGCAGCCCTGAAATCGGGCAAGGTCGCGCTGGACGCCATCGAGCTTTTGCCCGAACCGCGCCGCACCTGGTTCAAGGAGATGATCGCCGGCGGCGGTGTGCCACCCTGGCCTGCAGGGATCGACAAGCCGGATGGCCCAGGCTGGGAGCCTTGGTGACGGTTTAGCCCGCGAGCACCAGCGCGCTCGGGAAGCTCATCCGTACAACCGTGCCCTTGCCGGGCTGGCTGAGGATCGCGAACTGCGCCTTGTTGGCTTCGACCAGCGCCCGCGCCAGCGGCAGGCCAAGGCCCGTGCCTTCGCGCCCGCGCCCTGAGCGTGTGCGGCGATAGGGCTCCATCGCGCGTTTCAGATCTTCTGAGTCCATACCGGGGCCGTTATCGCTGACCTCGATGTGCACCGCGCCCGACGCATCCAGGCGTGCGGCGACCTCAACCTCGCCGCCATGCTCGCTGCTGAACTTGATCGCGTTGCCCGCGAGATTGATCAGGATCTGTTTGACGCTGCGCTCGTCCGCCACGATGGCCGGCATATTCTTGGGGATGCTGGCAGACAGCGTCACGCCGCTCTTGTCGGCCAGCGGCCCCAGGAGGCTCAGCACGCTCATGACGATGGGGCGGATTTCCACCGCGTCGGGATCGAGCTCGATGCGGCCCGATTCCGCCTTCGACAGATCGAGCAGATCGTTGATGAGACTGAGCAGCAGCGTGCCGCTCTCATGAATGTCGTGAACATAGCCTTCGTATTTGATATTGCCGATCGGCCCGAGACGGCCCTGCTCCATGATCTCGGCAAAGCCGATGATCGCGTTCAGCGGCGTCCGCAGCTCGTGGCTGATGCGCGCCAGGAACTCCGTTTTGTGCTGCGAGGCGATCTCCGCCTCCTCGCGCGCCCGGCGCAGCGCCTCTTCGGCGGCGCGGCCCGCACTCAAGTCCTGGAACTGCACGAGAATCTCGCCCGTCGCGAGGCGCGCAAAGGCCGCCCGCACCGGCACGCTGTCCGCGCCTTTGTGGATGCGCGTCTCGCGTCCGTCTTCCAGCGCCCGCTCGATCCCGCGCGCCCCGCTTGCTGCAATATAGGCGGCCGCGTCGGCCTTCAGGTCGGGCGGCAGCATGTTGAGCAGCGGCTCGCCCTTGGCGCTTTCGCCGAGCAAGTGCGCTGCGCGGGCATTCATCGCGATGACATGGCCCGAGGCATCCGCCGCCAGCGCCGGATCGGCCAGCGCTGCGATCACTTCCTCCAGCGCAGCACTCGGCGCCGCGACCGTGACGATCTGCGACTGAGGAGCAGGGGCAGGGGCAGCAACAACGGCGACAGGCGCTTCAACGATGAGCGGTTGAGGTGCTGGTGCAGCAACGATTGGCGTCGCGACAGGCCGCGAGGCCTCCAGCGCCAGTCGGTCCTCGACATCATCGAAGGCGATCAAAATCTGCGCCGACTGGTCTTCGCCCAGACGCTTCGCCTGCACCCGGCAACGGCGAAGACCGAACCGTGTGGCGACAGGCAGCGTCCGCGTTAACGAGCCGCGCGCCTCGATCTCCTTCAGGAAATCCGCCGCCACATAGGGCGATGAGAAAACAATGCCGAGCTCACCAGTATATAACAGCTCGTTGGCCTCTGCATTCGCGACCAGCCTCTGGCCCGCCACATCAAACACCGCCAGCGCCGCCGGGGCCGCGCCGAAGAGTTCAGCCGGCGCCAGCCGCGCCTTGGCATGCGGGGCGCCCGCGGTGACGATGAGCCCAGGCCGTCCATCGGCCAGCATGGCCGCCTCGCCGGTCATCCTTGCGGCAGCGTCATCCACGCCGAAACGGCGGTCCTGCAGATCGTCCAGCGTCGCTTCGCCGAAATGGGAAAGGCCGGCGTCATTGGCGAAAACCACGCGCCGGCGCGCTGCGTCCCACAGCCAGGACGGCTGCGGCGCGGCGGCGATCTGGCGCACACTGTCTTCGAACGACCGGCTCATCTGCCCCTTGAGGCCCCTACGGGCCGACTCGGAAGAACTTTAGGCATCTTGGACCCGCGCGGACAATCAATGCGCGTGGCCGTAGTTAACATGCGCGCCTTGCGCTTGCACCGGCCCCGCCTGCGCCTTAAAACGCGCGCTCGCGAAAGCGTGCCGCCTTAGCTCAGTTGGTTAGAGCACCGGTTTGTGGAACCGGGGGTCCCCCGTTCAAGCCGGGGAGGCGGTACCATCGCTCTCTCTATTTTCGCGCTATGGGAACGACATTGGCCCGCCGTCAGGTGATCCATGACCGATCGCCCCCCAATACCCGCGTCATGCGCTGTCTCGTCCATTAGCCTGAAGGACGTCTGCACGTTTCAGGGCGCCAGCATCGTTGCCGGACATCTCGCGACGAAGAATCCCGCGGGCCGCAAACGTCAGATCAAGGCTGTGGTCACGCTGGCCACCGAAGAACTCGCCAACACCCCCGCCATGCGCTCCGATGCCGCCCGCGCCGAACTCCTTGTCGACATCATCAAGTCGGACTGAGTCGTTACTTCACGATGATCTCGCCAATCATGCCGAGCTCCGCATGGCCGGGCATCGAGCAGGCGAATTCGAACGCGCCAGCCTTCGTGAAGGTCCAGGCGAAACTCTTCGTTTCACCCATCTTCGCGACGGTCATGTTCGGCATGTCGCCGTGATCCATCTCCATCGTGGCCATCATCTTGCGATGTGCAGCAAAATATTCTGCGTCGCCGATACCCAGCTCGTGGCTCTGCGTCCCTTCGTTGACAAGCACGAACTTGATCGTCTCGCCGGTCCGGACATCCAGCGTGCCGATGTCATAGGCCATCTCGTGCGCCTTGATGGTAATCGTGCGATCGGCCTTCGCGGGATCGCCCGGCGCACCGAAGCGGGCGAGATCGGCCATGTGATCCATGTCGTGACCCTCATGACCTTCATGATCGGCATGGTCGCCTGAAGCCAAAGCAGGGGCCGCCAGCAGAGCAGCGGCAATCGTCAGAACAAAGCGCATCATGTCTCTCCTCGATGTCAGAACCAGACCCGCAAGCCCGCGCGCAGGGATGTCGCCTCGACGTCGTCGCCGGCCGCACGCCGCCGTACCGCCGTCTCGCCGAATGCGCGCTCGTATTCCAGACGGATGAAAGGCGCGAACTTGCGCGTGATCTCGTAGCGCAGCGTCAGCTCCAGCCGGATGTCCGACACGCCCGCGCCGATATTCAATTCCGGCACATCTTTGGCGAAGACATTGATTTCGGCCTCGGGCGTTAGCACCAGCTGCTGCGTCAGCAGCAGATCGAACTCCTGCGTCAGCCGCAATGAGAGATCGCCGTCTTCGCCGAGATACAGCGACGCGTCGGTCTCGAAGAAATAGGGCGAGAGCCCGATCAGCCCGGCCGTCAGATAGGCGCGGCCCGTCGGCTCGGTGTCATAACGTACGCCGAACTTCGCATCGAAGAAATCCGACACTGGCACGGAATAGAGCGCCTCGAACTCGGCGGTCTCGACCTCGCCGTCGTGAATATCGCCTTCGCTGGTGAAGCGAAACTTGGAGGCGTCACCGCCGATCCAGCTATCGACATGCCAGCTTCCGATTTGCGCGTCATCGTTGACGCCGAAATCGGCGTCCAGCTTCACCATCCAGAATGTCATGCCGCCATGCCCGGCATGAGCCGGCGCCGCATCATGGCCTTCATGCACGCCCATCGCGGCAGCAAGCAGCAGCGCAATCATCGCGTTGCCGGCGGGGCGATGGAAACCTTTGCCATCATCCCGCTGATCATGTGGTTCAGCAGATGACAGTGCAGCGCCCAGTCGCCTGCCTCATCGGCGGTCAGCAGCACGCTCACCGTCTTGCCCGGCGGCACGATGACCACATGCTTGGTCGGCATGCGCTCGGGCGGTTGCCCGTTCTCTGCTTGTACATGCGGCCCGTGCAGATGCATTGGATGCGCCATCATGGTCTCGTTGACATAGGTGATGCGCACCCGCTCACCATAGCTGAGCTGGATCGGGTCTGAATCCTCGAACGGCTTGCCGTTCAGCAGCCAGATATAGCGCTCCATATTGCCGCCCAGCGTCACGACGATCTCACGTACCGGCGGCCGTGTATCGGCATTGGGCACCAGCGCTTTAAGATCGGCATAAGACAGCACCTTGGCATCGGGTGGCGATCCGGACTCCCAGCCCATTGCGCGCGCCTCGGCCTCCACCTTTGGATCGTGACCCATGGCGCTGTGATCCATGCCGGACATGTCCATGCCCGCCATGTCATGGCCCATCGCGCCGTGATCTATCCCCGCCATCCCGCCATGATCCATGCCGTGATCCATTCCGGGCATCGCACCCATATCGGCCATCGTCAGCAGCGCACGCGGATGCATCTCCGGCACCTCCGCGCTCATGTCCTCGCGCGGCGTCAGCGTCGCGCGCACATAACCCGAGCGGTCGATCGCCTCGGCGAAAATTGTATATGCTCTGTCGGCATCGGGAATGACGACGACGTCATAAGTCTCGCCGATCCCCATGCGGAATTCATCTACGGGCACCGGCTGCACCGGGCTGCCGTCGGCTGCGATGACGATCATCTTCAGGCCTGGAATACGCACATCCATGAACGACATCGCATTGCCGTTGATGAAGCGCAGGCGGACTTTCTCACCCTTGGCGAACATCAGCGTCTCGTTCGCCGCCGCCGACTTGCCGTTGATGAGATAGGTGTAACCTGTCACGTCCGCGAGGTCGGTCGGGTCCATCCGCATCTCGCCCCACTCGCCGCGATCCTTCAGCGCGGCGGAGAGGCCCTTCTCGTCGACGTCGCGCATGAAGTCGCCCAGCGTGCGTTTGCCGTAATTGTAATAGCCGGGATCGACTTTCAGGTTGCGCAGGATGCGCTCGCCGCTCTCAGGATGGATGTCCGACAGCATCACGACATAGTCGCGTTCCGTCTTCACGCTCTCGCCATCCTTGGGCGCGATCACCAGCGGCGCGTAGATGCCGTCTTGCTCCTGCAGCCCGGTATGCGAGTGGTACCAATAGGTCCCGCTCTGCCGGATCGTGAAACGATAAATGAAGGTCTCGCCGGGCGCGATGCCGGGATACCCGTTGAACCCGGTGACGCCGTCCATCTTCGGCGGCAGCTTCAGCCCATGCCAATGCAGCGAGGTTGGCTCATCCAGCGTGTTGGTCACGCGGATCACCGCCTCGTCGCCCTCGGTAAAGCTCAGCAGCGGCCCGGGAATCGTGCCGTTGATCGCCAGCTTGTCGTAGGTCTTGCCGTCCACAATGACCCCGGCCTCGCCGATGGTCAGATCATAGACGCGCTCCGCTGCAGCCGCCGGCGCGGTCAGAACAAGGGCTGCGAGGGCAATGGGGGTAAATGTCAACATACCCCCCTAGGGTATATGGCCTGTAAAGGCCGCGCTACCCCCTGCCTGGAAGATTGCTTCCAATGTTCCTGGACCTTATTTGGAACTCGGCGTTTAGACGCCGAGATAAGGCAGCTGGACCGCTTCCACGACGAGGCCGAGGCAGCCGGTGCCGACACGGCCGAACCTCTTCACCGGCATGTCACGCGGCCTCGACAAGGCGATGTGGTTTCTCGAAAGCCACATACAGGCCTCAAACTGACACAGGATGAGGCCTGGATCACTGTCAGAACCTTGCGGAACCGCCGCCGGAGCGTCTAGAACGCTCTAAGTCGGTGGTGTGTTCAACAATACGGCCGCTCAACAGGGGATATCAGACAACATGAAGCGTTTTCTTTCTCTCGGCACCGCGGCCGTCTTCGCCGCCGCGCTGACCACCTCAGCTCTGGCCAACGGCCAGGGCTCGCCCGTCGAACCGGCACCGATGCCGGCCCCGACCCAGCTCGAGCCGGCCGGTCCGGCCCCGGCAGCCATGGTCGAGAAGACCCAGTCGTCGCAGAATTGGTGGCTGATCGCCCTCGCGGCCATCATCATCATCGCGATCATCGTCATCGCCTCGGATGATGGCGACGACGATACCAACAACCAGCAGTTCTAAATCGGGCGAAAGCTTGAGGCTGCAAGGGGCGCTTCGGCGCCCCTTTTCTTTTGAGCTAACGTCTCGCCGGTCATCATTCGTCACTTGAGCGTCAAGTGGTGCACGGCCATGGTCGCCGCCTTCGCAGCCGCATCAAGACGGTCCCCCGTGCCCGCCCCCGCCAAAGTCGATTTTGCCCGCATCTGGCCGCTTCAGGCCGGCGCGGCGACGGTGCTGCTGGCCGGCGCGCTGCACTTCACGCTGACCCCGGCCTATGCACAGGCATCGGGCTTTTCGCCCGCTCAGCTCGGGATGATCGGCTCGGCCTATTATGTCGGCTTTCTGATGGGCTCCCTGCTGAACCCGCTCGCCTTCCGCACGCTCGGCCACCGCCGCCTTTTCGCGCTTTATGCCGTCGCCATCGCCGCCGCCGTGGCGCTCCAGCCGCTACTGCCCGGCCCGGCGCAATGGTTCTTGCTGCGCGCAGTGGTCGGCTTCCTCGCGGGGGGCCTGTTCGCGGCGCTGGAATGCTGGCTCAATTTCGTCGCCACCAACGCCAATCGCGGCCGAACGCTCAGCGCTTATTCGATGTCGAACCAGATCGCGCTGGCCGGCGGACAATTTCTCTTCACCCTCACGCCGGTTATGAGCGGGGCGGGGTTTTACATCGCAGCCACGATTTTGCTCCTCACCATCGTCCCGTTTTCGGCGATGAAGGGCCATCCGCCTCCGTCACCGGCACAGCGCCGCATCCGCCTTGGCGCGCTCTCACGCGGCTCACCAGTCGCCTTTGCGGGTTTCGTTTGCAACGGCCTCGCGACCGCACCCTTCTGGGTACTCGGCCCCGTCTTCGCGCGCGACAGCGGCTTCGACCAGGGCGCAGTGGCGCTCTTCATGAGCCTGCCGGTCTTCGGATCGTTCTTCGCGCAATGGCCGGCGGCACGCCTCTCAGACGGCATGGATCGCCGCCTCGTGATCCTGCCTGTCGCGACGTTGGCGAGCTTTGCCGCGATCGGCGTGGCCCTCGCCTCAGGCGCGGGTCCGGGCTGGCCGATCTACACGCTGGCCATCGCCTTCGGCGGCACGGCTTTTCTCATCAACATGCTGGCTTCAGCACACATGAACGACCGCGTGCCGCATCACGATCTCACCGAAGCCGCAGGCGCGAGCTTTCTCGCCTATGGCGCAGGCTCGGTCGTCGGTCCGCTCACGGCCTCGGCCGCGATGGCCTGGCTGGGGCCGGCGGGCCTCTTCTGGCACGCCGCCCTGATCCTTGGATTATTTGCCGCCTTCACGCTCACCCGGCTCGTCATCCGCGAGCCGGTAAAGCCGGAGGCAGACGCGGCCTAAGCCTCGTCACCTTCATCCGCAGCGCTTTCGGTCCCGGCGTCTTCGGTGGGGCTGGCCTCACTGATTTCGGCTTCAGCTTCGGCGGCATCGAGCATCTCTTCGCCCTCGGCGACCGTTTCCTTGGCCGGGCGCAGCGTGTTGCGGCGCGTGCCCTTGGCCGTGGTGACCTTCTCGCGATTGGCCTTGTCGATCGCCTGATCCAGCTCGATCTGCGTGCAGAGGCCCAGCGTCACCGGGTCGGACGCTTTCAAATTCGTGCTGTTCCAGTGCGTGCGGTTGCGCACTTTGTCGATCGTCGCCTTGGTCGTCCCGACGAGGCGGCCGATCACCGCATCGGTCAGTTCCGGGTGGTTGCGGATCAGCCAGAAAATCGCGTCGGGCTTTTCAAGCCGCTTCGACACCGGCGTATAGCGAGCGCCCGTGCGCGGCTTCTGCAGCGCCGTCACCAGCGCATTGGTCTGCAGCTTCAAGCGGTGGGCCGGGTCCTTCTCTGCCGTCTCGATCTCTTCGCGGGTGAGCTGGCCCATAAGCACCGGATCGACCGGCTTCATGTGCAGCGCCGTCTCGTCGTCGGCGATCGACTGCACTTCCAGCGGGTGAAGCTGGGTAAAGTCCGAGATCTGGTCGAAGGTCAAAATCGTGTTCGCGAGCAGCCACTTGGCAGTGGCCTTTGGCATGATGGGCGCGTTCATAGCTTTCCTCCGTCACGGGACGCGGGAGCTTCCGCGAACCGCCCGCATGAGACTTTCCATGTCGGGAACAGAGGGGGGATATAGCGTCCCCTGCGGCAGGAGTCCAACCCCCGCCTAACTCACTGAAAGGACAATCTTTCCTGCATGGCTGCCGGAACTCATCCGGGCATGGGCCTCGGCCACTTTCTCCAGCGGAAACACGCTGTCGACCACCGGCGCGATGGTGCCCGCCTCCACCAGCGGCCAGGCATCCCGCATCACGCCCGCCGCCACCTGCGCCTTTTGCGCGGACGTCCGTGCCCGCAGCGTCGATGCCAACAGGCTCACCCGCTTCAGCATCGCCGCCATCAGGTTAACCGTGACCGTGCCACCGTTCTGAAAGGCGATGTTCACGACACGCCCCTCGAGCGCCAGCGCATCGATATTCTTCTGCACGTAGTCGCCCCCGATCATGTCGAGGATCACGTCGACACCCTTGCCACCCGTCTCGGCCTTCACCACCGCGACGAAGTCCTCGGTTTTGTAGTTGATGGCACGCGCCGCCCCGAGCTTTTCACAAAGCGCCAGCTTCGCCGCGTCACCCGCCGTCGTGAACACCTTGTGCCCGCGCGCCGCATAAAGCTGGATCGCCGTCGTGCCGATCCCGCTCGCCCCGCCATGCACCAGCAGAGTCTCGCCGTCCTTCAGCCCCGCCCGGTCCGACACGTTCGTCCACACCGTGAAAAACGCCTCTGCTGCCGCGCCCGCCTGCTCCCAGCTCAGCGCCTTGGGCTTGGGCAGGCACGAGCTTTCCGGCACCGCGCAATATTCGGCATAGCCACCGCCCGCGACCAGCGCGCACACCTCGTCGCCGATTTTCCACCGCGTCGCGCCATCGCCGAGCGCGACGATCACACCGGCCAGTTCCAGCCCCAGAATATCCGGCGCCCCCGGCGGCGGTGGATAAAACCCCATCGCCTGCATCAGATCGGCCCGGTTCAGCGCCGTCGCCTTCACCTGCACCAGCACCTCGCCCGGCCCGGCCACCGGCACTGCCGCCTCAACCAGTACCGGCGCTTTGTCGATCGCGCGGACGGCGCGCATGGTGGAGGCCAAAGTCGTGGGTATTGTGGACATGGGGCAGCCTCTTGCGACAGGAATTCCGACGGGCGAGACTTTGTCCTGCTGCCGCACAACCGCAAGAGCCGGAGGTCCAATGGCCCTCGATACCGATGATCTGGCCCCGCCGCCCAAAACCGTTCGCCTCGATCTCGATGTGATGTCTATCGACGCCCTGAAGGCCCGCATCGGCGATCTCGAAACCGAGATCGCGACCATCCGGGCGCTCATCGCCGCCAAGGAAAAGTCGCGCGATGCGGCGCATTCGATCTTCAGCCGCTAGTGTTGCACTGCGGCCTCAACCCACGCGTGCCAGGTTAAAACGGCATTAACGATTTCTGCCCTAGCGTCACCTCAGGTGCTTATGACCCGGACATGCGTTCATGTCCTCTTCCTGATGTCTTCCTGCGACAAACTTTTGGGGCCGGTCCTTACCGGCCCCTTTTTCGTGGCCCCTTTTTCGCGGGCCACCCGCGTTAAGCATCGCGCCCAAGTTTTGTTGCGCCGGCCCATGCACCCGGACGAGATCGGGCGAACCATTAAGGGACGTTAAGACCCGGCGCGACGATTGCATGACAACGCAAAACTTGGCGCTATAAAACATCGAGCGGATCATGGCGGGACACATGGGCGGGGCACTATTCGAGGGTCAATTCAATGACCCCTCCTTGAACGAGACGACGATGAAGGCGCGGGCCCTTGGCTTCGTGCGCTCAGAACTTTTCCGCCGCGCCTTTTCGGGCGGCATGGCGATGGTCGAAGAGACCGCGAGCTATCTCGACGGAGCGGGCCGTGAAGATTCGCGCGGGCTGCCGCGCCGCGCCGCGCTCGCCTATGCGGGCGAGAGCATGCGCCTCACCACGCGCCTGATGCAGGTTGCCTCATGGCTGCTGGTCCAGCGCTCGGTCGCTGACGGCGACGTGAGCGTTGATGAGGCCGCCAAAGACAAATACCGCCTCTCGGCCCGCGAAGTGTGCAAGGGCCGCAAGCCCGAAGCCGAAGAAATGCTGCCGACCCGCCTGGTCGAGCTGCTGGCTACCAGCGCCCAACTCTATGACCGCATCGATCGCCTCGACCAGACCATCTATGCCGCTGAACCGCCGCCGTTCCCGGATGGCGCCCGCGGCCAGATGGACCGCCTCACCGCCGCCTTCGGCAACATGGCAGAGTAACTTTGATCCTCATGGCCGGGCTTGACCCGGCCACCCAGCAAAAAGGCCCGGCGTAAGCCGGGCCTTTTCATATGTCCAAAGACGGCGACGCTTACGTCACCAGGCCTTCATAGCGCTTCTTGAAGCGGCCAACGCGGCCACCACGGTCGAGCAGCTGGTTCGTCGCGCCCGTCCACACCGAATGGGTGGTGGGGTCGATTTCCAGCGTGAGCTGCTGGCCGGCATCGCCATAGGTCGAGCGCGTCCAATAGGTCGACCCGTCGTTCAGGGCGATCTTAACGAAGTGATAGTCGGGGTGGCCTTCCTTCTTCATCGGAAGAATCCTTGTCTTGAAATGCTGTGGCGGGCGGCCGTGCCGTCCAAACGAGGGCGGGTCTATAAACGAGGCGGCCTTGAGTGGCAAGACTTGGGCACAACGTCCGATTTCAGCGGGTTTCCGGTGACCCAGCCTGCTACACTCGGCACCATGGCCAGCACCTCCTATACCCGTTTCGACACCCCCATCGGCGACTGTGCGATTCTCTGGCGCGGCGAGCGCATCGTCGGGACCATTCTCCCCGTCGCCATCACCGAGCGCTTCTCCGACGTCGTGAAGCGCCGGGCCCGCGATGCCACTGAGGCCGTTCCGCCGGAATGGGTGCAGGCTGCCATCGACGACATCGTCGCGCTGCTCTCCGGCGACAAGCGCGATTTCGCTGAGCTCGATCTCGACATGGGCGGCATCGCCTCGTTCGAGGCCAAGGTCTATGCATTGGCCCGCGCCATCCCGCCCGGCGAAACACGCACCTATGGCGACCTCGCGAAAGACCTTGGCGATGTCGCGCTGTCGCGCGGGGTCGGTCAGGCTCTCGGGCGCAACCCGTTCCCGATCGTCATTCCCTGCCACCGCATCCTTGCAGCGGACGGCAAGACCGGCGGCTTCTCTGCCCCCGGCGGCGTCGATACAAAGTTTAAAATCCTCGAGATCGAGCGCGCCCACGCGACGGTACCCTCGCTCTTCGGCGAAAGCGGCGGCCTCGCTTTCGCGCCAAAACCCTGAGTCCGGCGAACGCGAACCCTTCGCAACTCAACCCATGCCCTTGAGTTGGCGGGCAAACCGGACGAAAAACCGCCCGCATATGTCCGGGCGTCCCTCCACAGCCGAACAAGACCTGACGCGCGCCGCGCTAGCGCGTCCGCGCTCGCGCGATCTCGGCAGCCTGCGCGCTCTAAGTCCGTTCCTGCGGCCTTATCGTATGCGCGTTATCTTTGCGGGCCTGGCGCTGGTAGGCGCTGCGATGGCGACGCTGATCCTGCCGATGGCGGTGGGCTCGATGATCGACCATGGCTTCTCGGCCGAGAACGCCAGTTTCATCGACAGCTATTTCTACGCCCTGCTCGGCGTCGCGGCGCTGATGGCCGCCGCCTCGGCCGTCCGCTTTTACTACGTCACCTGGATCGGCGAGCGTGTCGTCGCCGATATCCGCCGCGCGGTTTATGCCCACGTCCTCTCGCTCTCGCCGCGCTTCTTCGAAGTGACGCGCACCGGCGAGGTGCTCTCGCGCCTTACCGCCGACACGACGCTCATTCAGACCGTCGTCGGCTCCTCGCTCTCCATGGCGATGCGCAACATCATCACCATCATCGGCGGATCGATCCTGCTGGCGCTCACCTCGCTTGAGCTTACCGGTCTTGCGCTGCTCGTCGTGCCCGCCATCGTCGTGCCGCTCATCGTCTTCGGACGGCGTGTGCGCGGCCTCTCGCGCGCCGCGCAGGACCGCATCGCCGACAGCTCCGCCTATGCCGGCGAAACGCTGAACGCGATCCACACCGTCCAGGCCTTCGCCCATGAAGACCGCGACCGCGCCCAGTTCGGCGGCGCTGTCGAGGCCGCCTTCGACAGCGCCAGGTTGCGCGTCAAGGCCCGCGCGACCATGACGGCGCTGGTCATCTTCCTCATCTTCGGCGGCATCGTCGCGGTACTCTGGGTTGGGGCGCGTCAAGTTCTCGCGGGCGACATGACGGCGGGCGAGCTCAGCCAATTCGTGCTCTATGCTGTGCTCACCGCCAGCGCGGTCGGTGCCGTGTCGGAAGTCTGGGGCGACGTTCAGGCCGCTTCCGGTGCTGCGGGCCGCATCAAGGAATTGCTGGATGCCCGGGCCGACATCGCCGCCCCGGCCAATCCCATGCCGCTGCGCTATCCCGCCACCGGCGCGATCCGTTTCGACGGCGTCACCTTCCGCTATCCCTCGCGCGACGACGTCTCGGCGCTCGACGATTTCTCGATGGAAATCAGACCGGGCGAGACCGTCGCGCTGGTCGGCCCCTCAGGCGCCGGTAAGACAACGGTCTTCCAGTTATTGCTGCGCTTCTACGCTCCCCAGTCCGGCGCCATCTCCATCGACGGCGTCGATCTCGCCAAGGCGGACCCGCAATCCGTCCGGCGCCTGATCGGCCTGGTGCCGCAGGAGACCGTGATCTTCTCTGGCTCCATCGCCGAAAACATCCGCTATGGCCGCCCCGAAGCGACAGATGCCGAAGTCGAAGCCGCCGCCCGTGCCGCACAGGCGCACGATTTCATCCAAAAGCTGCCCAGCGGGTATGCCGAATTGCTCGGCGAGCGCGGCACCACGCTCTCCGGCGGCCAGCGCCAGCGCATCGCCATCGCCCGCGCCATCCTGAAAGACCCGCCGATCCTCCTTCTCGACGAGGCCACCAGCGCGCTCGACGCGGAATCCGAACGCGCCGTCCAGGTCGCGCTCGAAGCGCTGATGAAGAACCGCACTACGCTCATCATCGCCCACCGTCTCGCCACCGTTCAGCGCGCCGACCGCATCGTCGTGCTTGACGCCGGCAAAGCGACTGCCGTTGGCAATCACCGCGATCTCGTGGCTGAAGGCGGTCTCTACGCCCGCCTCGCCAATCTCCAGTTCGCAGCGGTCGCCGCGCTTTAGGGCGGGCAAAGAAAAGGGCAGGGGGAAATTATCTATGCGCCGTATCCTGAAATGGACGCTCATCGGCTTCGCCGTGGTCTTCGTTCTTGTCGCGATTCAGATCGTCCGCCGACTCGAGGCGCTGGGGCAGTTTACCTCCATCGAGAAGGTCTCACCCGGTTCGTGCCGTATCATTGCCGGCCCGCCGGGCGTTGAAGATATTCAGGTCGACCACGCCGCGCGCATCGCCTTCCTGTCCAGCGACGACCGCCGCGCCGCCATGGCCGGCACGCCGGTGAACGGCGGAATTTTCGCGCTCCCCATCGACGCGCCCGACACCACGCCGCGCCTCCTCACCGGCGTGGCCAGCGGCACGCCCGCCATCTTCCACCCGCACGGCATCAGCCTCTACGTCGCGCCCGACGGGACCCGCACGCTGATGGTGATCAACCATCAGAACGCCGGCGAGATGGTCGCCGAATCGGCTACGCAGTCTGTCGAGGTTTTCGCAGTCACCGGCACCGGCGACACGCTCGCGCTCACTCACCGGCGCACCGTGCATGACGCCGATATGATCGCGCCGAACGATCTCGTCGCCGTTTCACCCGACAGCTTCTACGTCACCAACATGGTCGGAAGCCGCTCAGGCCTCGGCGTCGCTATGGAAGGCCTCTTCGGCCTCAAGCGCTCTTACGTCCTCTATTTCGACGGCACGAAAACCAACCGCGCCGTCGAAGACCTCAGCTATGCCAACGGCATCAACGTCAGCGCCGACGGCGCGACGCTCTATGTCGCAGAAGCGGTTGGCCGCCGCCTCAGCGCCTATGCCCGCAACACGGAGACCGGCGCGCTCAACCTCAAGCAGGATGGCTTCTTCGGCACCGGTCTCGACAATATCGATATTGCGCCTGACGGCGCGTTGTGGATCGGCGCACATCCCCGCATGGGCGATTTCCTGCTGCACGCGAACGACGCATCGAACCTCTCGCCCAGCCAGATCCTGCGTATCGAGCCGCAGGCCGGCGGCGCCGCGCGAACGCTCTACACGGATGACGGCGCTCAGATTTCCGCCGTCAGCGCCGCTGTGACCTTCGAGGGCACCGACGGCGTCCAGCGCTTCCTCGCCGGTGCGGTGTTCGAGCCCAAGCTCCTGCTCTGCGACTGGACTGCACCCACTCCGCCCGGTCCGCCGCCCGCTTAGGGTTCGGTCAGCTTGAACTCGATGCGGCGGTTCTTGGCGTAGGCCTCGTCCGTCTCACCCGGATCGACCGGACGCTGATCGCCAAACCCGGTGGCGGCCAGGCGCTCAGCCGGAACGCCCATCGCGACCAGGAACTTCACCACCGATACCGCCCGCGCCGAAGACAGTTCAAGGTTCGAGGGAAATTGCGGCGTCGAGATCGGCCGCTTGTCGCTGTGTCCGTCGACGCGCAGCACCCAGTCGATGTCGCTCGGGATTTCGCCCATGATTTCCTTCAGCGCCTCGGCCAGCACCGAAAGATCCACCCGCGCCTGCTCGGATAACTCCGCCGAGTTGACCGCGAACAGAACCTCCGACTGGAACACAAAACGGTCGCCGGAGATCTTGATGTCGCTGCGATCTCCGAGAATCTGCTTCAGCCGCCCAAAGAATTCGCTGCGATAATCCGCCAGCTCCTTCACCTTCTCGGCCAGCGCCTCGTTGAGCTTCTGCCCCAGCTGCTCGATCTCGACCTGCGCGTCCTTGTTCTTGGCGTCGGAGATGTTCAGCGCTTCCTGGATAGCCAGCAATTGCAGCCGCAGCTGCTCGACCTGCTGGTTGAGCAGCGCAAGCTGTGCTTCGGCATCGGTCAGCGCGCGGCCCTTCTCGGCAAGATCGGCCGTCGCAACAGCGCCTGCCGCAGCCTTCGCATCGGCCTCCGCCAGCGTGGCGCGCAGCCTCTCCATCTCGGCGGCCGCATCGCCTTCCAGTTTCTTGGCGAGGCCGAGCTGATTGGCGAGATCGGCGATGCGCGCCTGCAGCACCAGAATCGACTGGTCGCGGCTGTTCAATTGCTGGCCGAGATAGAACTGGCCCAGCATGAAGATCGACAGCATGAATGTGATGACCAGCAGCAGCGTCGACAGCACGTCGACGAAACCCGGCCAGTAATCGAACGGACCCCGCGAGCGGGCGCGAGCCGCCATCCCCTAGACTTTCTGCTTGTCGGCCATGGCGGCAAGCGTGCGGCCGAGCAGTTTCACCTCCTGCCGCATCCCGTCGACAAAGGCATCGCGGCTCGCCGCCTGCTCTGTCGCCAGACTGCGGAGCGCCGTCTCCATGCCGCGCATCGCCGCCGCAACTTCCGCCGAGCCATCGCCGCTCGCCTGACGGCGCTCCTCAAGGCGGATCAGCGTGCGCTCCAGGTTTTCCATGTTCTCCGCCGTCTGCTCCAGCAACGCAGTGATGTAGGCGGGGGCCGATGCCTCGCCGCCTTCCGCCATCACGGCGGCCGGGCCGGCCCCGAGCCGCGTCACGGTCGACATCCATTCTTCCAGCGCGTTGTAGAAGCGGTTCTGCGCCTGACCCGATTGCAGATCGAGAAAGCCGAGGATCAGCGACCCGGCAAGCCCGAACAGTGACGACGAGAACGCCGTACCCATGCCGGTCAGCGGCCCCTCAAGCCCCTTGCGAAGCTGGTCGAAGGCAATCGCGCCCTCTGTCCCGCTGGGCAGGCTGCGGATGGTCTCGCCGACCGACGAGACCACGATGATCAAGCCCCAGAACGTGCCCAGCAGGCCGAGAAACACCAGCAGCCCGGTCATGTAGCGGGCAATATCGCGGCTCTCGTCCAGCCGCGATTGCACGCCGTCCATGATCGAGCGCGCGACCGGCGCTGAAAGGTTCAGCCGCCCCCGGCTTTCTGCCAGCATATTCGCCAGCGGTGCCAGCAGGCGCGGCTGGGTCGAGGTGATCGGCGACATCGAAGGATCGGTGCGCCGCAGATTGCTTACCCACGAAATATCCGGCAGCAGCCGCCAGACGAGGCGATAGGCATTGAGCGAGCCCAGAACCAGCACGGCGACGATCAGCCCGTTCAGGAACGGGTTCGACATGAACGCGCCCAGCAATTGCGGCAGGATGAACGCGACCGCCACCCCGGCCAGCGCCAGGAACACCGTCATGCGCAGAAGATAGGGCGCGAGTTGCAGCGTGGAGAAGGCAGTGGATCGCGCGCGGGCCATAATCTGGCTCCCCATCGATGTCGCAAATGACGCGTGTCGGTCGAGGATCGGCCCCGATCAAGGCGAAGATGTGGCAAGGCGCAGCGTGGATAAGCCTAAGCCCCCGCGTCTGCGATTTCCATCACGCCTTGACGGCCTTCAGCGCTTTCAACAGCGCCGGGTGCAGTTCCTGATTGCCGGCGATGATGCCCTTGCGGCCGAGCACATCGCCGCCGCCAGCGAGGTCGGTCACCTGACCTCCCGCCTCGCGCACCAGCACGATGCCGGCGCAGGTATCCCACGACGAGAGGCCGATCTCCCAGAACCCGTCGTACCGGCCCGCCGCGACATAAGCGAGATCGAGCGCCGCCGAGCCGAAGCGGCGAATGCCAGCCGAGATCTGGGTGATCGCTTCATACTGCGCATAGAACAGCTTCGGATTGCCATGCTCGCCGAGATTGAGACCGGTCGCAAAGAGGGCGATCCCCATCTCGCGGCGGCCCGAAACGCGCAGCCGCTTGTCGTTCATGTACGCGCCCTTGCCGCGCTCGGCAACATAGAGCTCATCCGAAACCGGATTATAGATCACCCCTGCGATGGGCGATCCCGCGCGCTCAAGCCCGACCGAAATGCAGAAATGCGGGACGCCGTGGATGAAATTGGTGGTGCCGTCGATCGGGTCGACATGCCAGCGATGCTCGGTATCTTTGCCCTTCACCTCCCCGGATTCCTCCAGCATGAAGCCGTAATCGGGCCGCGCCTTGCTTAGCTCCTCGCGCAGGATTTTCTCTGCCGCGAGATCGGCCTGGCTGACAAAATCCGCCGCGCCCTTGCGGCTCACCTGAAGCTGCTCGACCTCATTGAAATCGCGGCGGATTTGCCGGGCAGCCTTGCGCACCGCGCCGACCATGACATTGAGCGTAGGAGAGAGGGCAGGCATGAAAATATAAAGGTCCGGGCCGTTGGACCGGGGTTGTTAGCAGGCGAGACCCAAAGCCTCAACCGCCACCGGGCAGCGCGTCCGCCGCCGCTTTGGCCTCGGCGGCTTCGGCCTCGCTGACCTGCTTCAGCAACGCGACCTCAAGATCGTCGTCCACAGTGCCGTTTGCCTTGGCCCGATAGTACCAGACAAGGGCGGCCTTGGGATCTTTCGCGACCCCTTGACCCTCGTTCAGCATCGTCGCGACGATGATCTGCGATTGGGCGTCGCCCGCCTCGGCCGCCTTCATCAGCCAGCCAAACGCCTCCGCCGGGTCGGCGGGGGTCCCGATCCCGCGCAGGCTCATAAAGCCAAGCTTGTAGACAGCATCGATGCTGCCCCTGGCCGCCGCTTGGCGAAACCAGTAGATCGCCCGCGCGGGATCGGCCGCCGACACCCTGGCCGGCGCCTCCATGAACTGCAGCCCCATCGCATAGAGCCCGTCCTCATCGCCCGCCGACGCGGCATAAAGCAGGTAAGGCCGGGCGCTCAGAAAATCCACTTCGCCGCCTTGCCCGGCCATCAGCATCAGGCCCAGCAACACGCTCGCCCGCACATGCCCGGCATCGGCGGCCTTGGCCAGCCACACCCGCGCCTCGGCGGCATCATCAGAGCCGCCCACGCCGTCGCGATACATCCGCCCCAGCATGAACGCGGCATCGACATCGCCGGCCTCAGCCTCGGTCTGCGTCCGCGCCCGGTCCGTCGCCGCAGTGGACGCATCCTCGGCGAAGGCGCTGCCCGCGCCGAGCCAAACCAATAAGGCGAGGGCGAGACCGCGCATCATGCCGCAAACAGCGCGTTGAAGGCTGCCACCGCCGCGTGCGGTCCTTGCGGGTGCGCCCACACCCCCGCGCTCACCGCGATAAAGTCTGGGCCGCACGCAATCACCGGTACGGCGTTCTCGAGCGTGATCCCGCCGATCGCCACGCACGGCGTCGTCATTACATCGGCCCACCAGCGGATGAGATCAACGTCCGCCGTCGTCGTCGCGTCCTTGGTGGTCGTGGGATACATCGCGCCGAACGCGACATAATCTGCCCCGGCCTCCGCCGCCTCCATCGCCACATGCCGGCTGTCATGGCAGGTCACGCCGACAATCGCATTCGCCCCCATGACGCTGCGCGCCTCGGCATAAGGCGCATCACTCTGCCCGACATGCACCCCGTCCGCGCCCAGCGCCTTCGCGAGGTCTGGCCTGTCATTCAGAATGAACGCCGCCCCAGCCGCCTGCACGATCGGCATCAGCAAGCGCGCGGCGCCGAGTATGGCCTCGTCGCTCACATCCTTCAGCCGCAACTGCACGCAAGCGACATCTCCGCCGCTCAGTGCGTCTTCCAACACAGGCGCAAAAGCCGCCGGGTCAATGACCGGAGGCGTGATGAGATAAAGGCGGCAGCGAAAGGCGTCGCTCACTCGGCGGCCGCAGCGCGCGCTTTACCGAATACAGCGTTCAGCTCGCCCGCCGCATAACGCCTGGCCATTGTTGCCAGCGACAGCGGCTTGATCTTGTCGGCCATGCCTTCCGCGCCGAACTCCTGAAACCGCTGGATGCAAACCTTGCGCATCGCTTCCTTGGCGGGTTTCAGATAGGCGCGCGGGTCGAACTCGCCCGGCTTCTCGGCAAACACTTTGCGTATCGCCCCGGTGATCGCCATGCGGTTGTCGGTGTCGATATTGATCTTGCGGACGCCATGCTTGATGCCGCGCTGGATCTCTTCCACCGGCACGCCCCAGGTCTGGGGCATCTCGCCGCCATATTCGTTGATGATGTCCTGCAGATCTTGCGGCACCGACGACGAGCCGTGCATCACCAGATGCGTGTTGGGCAGGCGGCGATGAATTTCCTCGATCACGTTCATCGCCAGCACCGCGCCGTCAGGCTTGCGGCTGAACTTGTAGGCGCCGTGGCTTGTGCCCATCGCGACGGCCAGCGCATCGACCTGCGTCTTGTTGACGAAATCGACCGCCTCATCCGGATCGGTCAGAAGCTGTGAATGGTCGAGCTTGCCCTCTGCGCCATGCCCGTCTTCCTTGTCGCCCATGCCGGTTTCCAGATTGCCCAGAACGCCCAGCTCGCCCTCAACCGAAACGCCGCACGCATGCGCCATCTCCACCGTGCGGCGCGTCACATCGACATTATACGCATAGTCGGCCGGGCTCTTGCCGTCCGCCGCCAGCGAGCCGTCCATCATCACGCTGGTAAAGCCATACTGGATGGCGGTGGCACAGGTCGCCGGGCTGTTGCCGTGATCCTGATGCATGCACACCGGGATCGAGGGATAAATTTCCACCAGCGCATCAATCAGACGGGCCAGCACGACGTCGTTAGCATAGGCGCGCGCCCCGCGGCTCGCCTGGATGATGACGGGCGCATTCACCTGCTCCGCCGCCTCCATGATCGCGAGGCCCTGCTCCATATTATTGATGTTGAAGGCGGGCAGGCCGTAATCGTGCTCGGCGGCGTGGTCGAGCAGCTGCCTCAGGGTGATGCGGGCCATTTCAGTCCTCCTAAGTGCACTGGCGCAATCGTGCGCCGAAATTCAGGCTGCCTCAAGCGCCGCAACGCCGGGCAACACTTTGCCTTCCATCCACTCCAGAAACGCGCCGCCCGCCGTCGAGACATAGGTGAACATCTCGGCGGTCCCAGCGTGATGCAGCGCCGCGACTGTATCGCCGCCGCCCGCCACCGCGATCAGCTTGGACGATTTCGCAAGGCTCCCGGCAAAGCGCGCCGCCGCCACTGTGCCGTGATCGAAGGGCGGGGTTTCAAACACCCCCAGCGGCCCGTTCCAGATCAGCGTCTCGCTCAATTCCATCGCCCGCGTCAGGCGGGCGATGGTCTGCGGCCCTGCATCCAGAATGCGCTCATCCTCGTCCACTTCGCCCAGACCGCGCACGAAGGCCGGCGCCCGCGCATCAAGTTTTTCGGCGACGATGGTGTCGATCGGCAGCAGCAACTCGCATTTGTTGCGGCCGGCCAGCTTCATGATTTCGCGCGCCGTCTCAGCGAGGTCTTTCTCGCAATACGATGCGCCGACTTCCCAGCCCTGCGCGAACAGGAACGTGTTCGCCATGCCGCCGCCAATGGCGAGCCGGTCCAGCTTCGTGACTAGGTGCTTCAGCAGATCGATCTTGCTGGAAACCTTCGAGCCGCCGACGATCCCCAGCACCGGACGCTTCGGCGTACCGAGCGCCGACTCAAGCGCATTCAGCTCTGCCTCCATCGCAATCCCGGCATAGGCCGGCAGCAGATGCGCAATCCCTTCGGTCGAGGCGTGAGCCCGGTGCGCCGCCGAGAATGCATCGTTGACATAGATATCGCCAAGCTCAGCGAAAGCCTTGGCCAGTGCCGGATCGTTGGCTTCCTCGCCTGCCTGAAAGCGCGTGTTTTCCATCAGGATCACATCGCCCGGCTTCAGCGCATCGACCGCCGCCTTGGCCTCCGCACCCGCGCAGTCCTCGGCGAAGGCGACTTGACGGCCCAGCAGCTTGGTCAGCGGCGCGACAATCGGCTTCAGCGACATTGACGGCACGCGCTTGCCCTTGGGCCGGTCGAAATGCGCAAGCAGAATGACTTTCGCGCCCTTCCACGACAGCGCCTTGATGGTCGGCAGCGCGGCCTTCAGACGCGTATCGTCGCTCACCGCGCCGTCCTGCATCGGCACATTGAAATCGACGCGCACCAGCACGCGCTTGCCCGAAACATCGGCCTCGGAGAGCTTGCGAAACGCCATATTCAGATCAGGCGTCCCATCGCGACGGCTGTGTCGGCCATGCGGTTCGAAAAGCCCCACTCATTGTCGTACCAAGCCAGCACGCTCACCAGATTGCCGTCCAGCACTTTGGTCTGGTCGAGATGGAAGACCGACGAGTGCGGATCGTGATTGAAGTCGATCGAGACATTCGGCTGGTCGGTGAATCCCAGAATACCCTTCAGCGGGCCGTTGGCCGCCGCGACGATCGCCGCATTCACCTCTTCCACGCTGGTCGCCTTCGTGGCGACGAACTTGAAATCCACCACCGAAACATTTGGCACCGGCACGCGCAGCGAAACGCCGTCCAATTTGCCCTTCAGCTCCGGCAACACCAGACCGATTGCCTTCGCCGCACCCGTCGAGGTCGGGATGATCGACAGCGCAGCTGCGCGGCCGCGATAGAGGTCCTTGTGCATCGTATCCAGCGTCGGCTGATCGCCCGTATAGGCGTGGATCGTCGTCATGAAGCCGCGCTCGATCCCGACAGCATCGTTCAGCACCTTGGCGACGGGCGCGAGGCAGTTGGTCGTGCACGAGGCGTTGGAAACGACGATGTGCTCGCTCGTCAGCTTCTGGTGGTTCACACCGTAAACGACGGTGAGGTCAGCGCCATCGGCAGGTGCCGAAACGATCACCCGCTTGGCGCCGGCCGTCAGATGGGCGCTCGCCTTCTCCTTCGAGGTGAAGATGCCGGTGCACTCCAGCGCGATATCCACATTATTCGCGGCATGCGGCAGCTTGGCGGGATCGCGCTCGGCGGTCACCTTGATCGCCTGACCGTCGACGATGATCGTGCCGCCCGAAACGGTCACCTCGGCGGGGAAGCGGCCATGCACACTGTCAAAGCGCAGCAGATGCGCGTTCGTTTCCACCGGGCCGAGATCGTTGATCGAAACGACCTCGATATCCTTGCGGCCGCTCTCCACGATGGCGCGCAGCACATTGCGCCCGATGCGGCCGAACCCGTTGATCGAAACCCGAACGGTCATGTTACCTGGTCCTCTTGGCTGAATTCAAAGCCGCGCCTTGGCGGCGGCGGCAACGGCTTCAGGCGTGATGCCGAAATGCCGGTACAGATCCTGATACGGCGCGCTGGCGCCAAAGCCCGTCATGCCGACGAAGGCACCGCGCGGACCTATATACTGGCGCCACCCCATCGGGGAAGCGGCCTCAACGGCAACCTTCACAAGATCTTCCGGAATGGTTTCCGCTCGGTAGCCTTCCGTCTGTTCCTCGAACAACTCCCATGACGGAAGGGAAACGACGCGGGTTCCAATACCCTCTGCTTCCAGAAGCTCACGAGCCTTGGCGGCGATCTCGACTTCCGAGCCGGTGGCGATCAGGCAAACCTTCTCCGGCGCGCTCGAAGCCTGGATCACATAGCCGCCTTTGGCCGTCAGGTTCTCGCCAGAATCCGTCACACGCATCTGCTTCAAATTCTGCCGCGTCAGCGCCATTACCGAAGGCCGCGACGTCTGCCCGAGCGCGATTTCCCACGCCTCGTTCGCTTCCACCGCATCGCAGGGGCGGAACACCAGCAGGTTCGGGATCGCCCGCAGGCTCGCCACCTGTTCCACCGGCTGATGCGTTGGCCCGTCTTCGCCGACCCCGATGGAATCGTGGGTCAGCACATGGATGACGCGAATGCCCATCAGCGCCGCCAGCCGGATCGCCGGGCGCTCATAATCGGCAAACACCAGGAACGTCCCCGAATAGGGAATGACGCCGCCATGCAGCGCCATGCCGTTCATCGCGGCGGCCATGCCATGCTCGCGAATACCCCAATTGATATAGCGCCCGGCGAATTGGCCGGGGGTGATCGCAACCATGCCCTTGGTGAAGGTGTTGTTCGATCCGGTGAGATCGGCCGAACCGCCCACCGTCTCCATCACCACGCCGTTCGCAACCTCCAGCGCCAGCTCGCTCGCCTTGCGCGTCGCGATGGTCTCCGGCTTGGCCGCCAGCTTGGCGCGCGCCTCGGCCATCGGCCCCGCCAGCGCCGCCGCGACATCGCGGCCAAACGCCGTCCCGAACGCCGCGTTCTTGTCGGAAGCACTCAGGCGCTTGGCCCACTCGCCCCGCGCCGCCCCGCCGCGCTGACCCGCCGCGCTCCACAGCGCCCGCACATCGTCCGGCATTTCGAACGGCCCATGCTCCCAGCCCAGCTTGGCGCGCAACTCAGCGACATTGTCCTTGGTGATGCCAAAGCCATGCGCCTTGTTCTTGCCTGCCACCGCATCGGAGCCGAACCCGATGATCGTCTTGCAGGCGATCATCACCGGCGCGTCTTGCGTCTGCGCCCAGTCCAGCGCCTTGGCGATCGCATCCGCATCGTGCCCGTCAATGGCCGTCGTCGCCCATCCGGCGCTCTCGAAGCGTTTGATCTGGTCCACGCTGTCGGCAAGGCTCAGCGGCCCGTCGATGGAAATGCCGTTATCGTCGAACAGCACGATCAGCCGGTTCAGCTTCAAATGCCCGGCGAGCGCAATCGCCTCCTGGCTGATCCCCTCCATCAGATCGCCGTCCGAGGCGATCACGTATGTCTTGTGGTCCACCAGCTCATCGCCGAAGCGCGCATTGAGCAGCCGCTCGGCCAGCGCAAATCCCACCGCATTGGCGATGCCCTGTCCCAGCGGCCCGGTTGTCGTCTCGATCCCGGCGGCATGGCCGTATTCCGGGTGTCCGGCCGCGGGCGAGCCAAGCTGGCGGAACTTGCGGATCGCCTCCAGCGGCAGGTCCTGATAGCCGGTCAGATGCAGCACCGAATACAGCAGCATCGAACCATGACCCGCCGACAGGATGAACCTGTCACGATCCGGCCAGGCCGGGTCGCGCGGGTCGTATTTCAGGGTCCGGCTAAACAGCACGCTGGCGACATCGGCCATGCCCAAAGGCAGGCCCTGATGGCCGGAATTGGCGGCGATCACGGCATCGGCCGACAGCACGCGGATCGCGTTGGCCATCAGGCGCAGGGATTTGGCGTCGAGGTCTGACATAGGCTTTGCGGGGTTCCGTTGTCGGCGCGATGCGCTTAGACGTTGCTGCCATGAGTCGCAAGGATTTGGCGTTCGCGGCCATTCTGCCTAAACTGCCGCAATCGATCGCCACTCCGCCGCCCAAGGGTGCTAAATGGCCTCTCTCGACGCCGCTTTGAACCGCCTCGCCATCGCAATCGATGCGCTTGAGGCCCGCCTGCCCGGTGCCCTGGCCGCCGGGAAAGCTCCGCGCGAGATAGCCGGAGAACTCGCAAAAGTGAAAGCTGAACGCGCCGGGATGCAGGAGGAGATCGACAGCCTGCGCGCCGAGGTTCGCGCGCTCGACGATCTCCATGATGACATCTCGGCCAAGCTCGACAACGCAATCCGCGAAGTCCAGCTCGTGATCGCGGAATAGCCCCATGCCCCAGGTCGTCGTCACCATCAACACGCGCTCCTACGCCGTCGCTTGCGGCGATGGCGAAGAAGAACACCTCATGCGCCTCGCCGCCTTAGTGGACGAGCGCGTCACCAGCCTTGCCCGCGAAGTCGGTCAGGTCGGCGATGCCCGCCTGTTGCTCATGGCCTCGTTGCTTATGGCCGACGATATGGAGCAGGCCGAAACCCGCGCTTCCGAGGCAGAGGCCGAAGTGATGGGCGTCCGCACCGCCCGCGCCGATGTCGAAACCCAGGCCGCCGAGTTGCAGCAGACCTCCGCCGCCTTTGTCGAACGCCTCGCCCAGCGCGTTGAGGCCATCGCCCAGCGTCTCCAGCCGGCGTGAGCGGCTCGCACCGCCGGGTCCTCACCGCCAGCCTCGTCGGCACGGCGGTCGAGTTTTATGATTTCTACATCTATGCGACGGCAGCCGCGCTGGTCTTCGGCCCGCTGTTCTTTCCAGACTCCAGCCCGTCCGCCCAGCTTCTCTCTTCCTATGCGACCTTCGCCATCGCCTTCTTCGCGCGGCCCGTCGGGGCCGCCGTCTTCGGCCACTACGGCGACCGCATCGGCCGCAAATCGACGCTCGTCGCCTCGCTGTTGCTGATGGGCGGCTCCACCGTCGCGATCGCCTTCCTGCCCACCTATGAAATGGCTGGTTGGATCGCCCCCGCGCTCCTCTGCCTGCTGCGCTTCGGACAAGGCTTTGGCCTTGGCGGCGAGTGGGGTGGGGCGGCCCTGCTGGCGGTGGAAAACGCGCCGCCCGGCTGGCGCGCCCGCTACGGCATGTTTCCCCAGCTCGGCGCGCCTATCGGCTTCATCGCCGCGAACGGCCTGTTCCTCATCCTCGGTGTCGTACTGACACCGGAACAATTCATCGCCTGGGGCTGGCGTATTCCGTTCCTCGCCAGCATCGTTCTGGTCGGCGTCGGTCTCTGGGTCCGCCTGAGGCTCACCGAAACCCCTGCTTTTGCTGAAGCCGTGAAGGCCGCGCCGCCGCCGCGTGTCCCCTTGGGCGAGCTGCTCCGCCATCACTGGCGCGCCACCCTTGGCGGCACCTTCGCCGTCGTCGCGTGTTTCGCGATCTTCTATCTCACCACTGCCTTCGCGCTCGGTTACGGAACGAAAACGCTCGGCATCCCGCGCGAGACCTTTCTCGGCCTCCAGCTCGGGGCGATCGTCTTCATGGCGGCGGGAATCATCCTCGCAGGTTACCTTTCTGACGCGACGACCCCCCGCCGTGTCCTGATGGCCGGCTGCATCCTCACGGTCGGCGCGGCGTTCTTCCTCGGGCCGATGCTCGGCTCCGGCTCCTATGTGCTGATCTGGCTCTTCCTCTCGCTCGCCCTTCTTCTGATGGGCTTTGTCTACGGCCCGCTCGGCGCCTTCCTGCCCGGCCTCTTCCCGGCGCGTGTGCGCTACACCGGCGCCTCGATGGCCTTCAATATCGGCGGCATCATCGGCGGCGGCCTCGCGCCCATCGTGGCGCAGGCCCTCGCCGACGCCGGGGGCCTGTTCTATGTAGGCCTCTATCTCGCCGCCGCCGCCACGATCAGTCTCATCGCGCTCTGGCCGCTGAGGAGCGCACCCGAAACCTGATTTAAGGTGGCACATGGCCTATCTCATTCTGAAAGCCCTCCTGTCGGGCGCGATCGTCGCCGCCGTTTCGGAGGTCGCCAAGCGCTATCCCGGGATCGGCGGCATGATCGCCTCTCTGCCGCTCGTCTCCGTCCTTGCGATGATCTGGCTGTGGAGCGACACCCGCGACTCAGATCGGATGGCTCTCCATGCCGAGGGGACGTTCTGGTTCGTACTCCCTTCTCTGCCGATGTTTTTGGTCATCCCCGCCTTGCTGCGCAGCGGGACCGGTTTCTGGACCGCCCTGATAGCCGGCTGCATCCTGACGATGGCTCTCTATGCGCTCATGATCTGGCTCGGCCCCCGTTTCGGGCTTCGGATCTAGGCTCGGATCGGGCCACGACGATTGTTGGCGCAGGCGCCATTCGGCCCTATATTGGCTTCGGGCGGGATCACTGGCCCGTGCGTTAGAAGACCGATACCCCAGGGGCCTTAATGGATCTCTCGGGGACTGTCCCTGTCCGGGGCCGTGGTTTCGGACATATGGTTCCCACCTGCACACGCAGGCCCATGAGGATCAACCTTCGACGGCGTGCGCTGGTCCCCGTCCACCTTAACTTCTAAGGCGGCGACTGAACCTGAGCGCGAGCGACACCGACCTTAAGGCCACCCTTCGCAAGCGCGGCCTTTCGGCTGCCCGCTCTGCAGCCGCAGCCTTGGGCGATTACGCCGCCACCCGCATCGCCCGCGCGTTTATCGACGCCATCGACTTACCCGCCCATTCCGTCATCGCCGGCTATGCCCCGCTCAAGGGCGAGGTCGATCCGCTGCCACTGCTGCAGCAGCTTGCCGCCATGGGCTGCGACATCGCGCTTCCGTCTGCCGAGCCCGGCAAGCCGCTCAGCTTCCGCCAATGGCGTCCCGGCGCGCCGTTGACCCCCGGCCTGTTCGGGGCGCGCGAGCCCCACCGCACCGCGCCCGGCCTCCGCCCCAATCTCCTCATCGTCCCGCTCGTCGCCTTCGACAGCGACGGCTGGCGGCTGGGGCGCGGTGGCGGCTTCTACGATCGCACCATCGCCGAGCTGCGCGCCGCCGGTCCAGTTGTCACAATCGGCATCGCCTTCGCTGCCCAGCGCGTGCCGCAGGTTCCGCGCGAGGCCCACGACCAGCGCCTCGACTGGATCGTGACCGAAGAGGGCGCACAAGCCTCCAACGCCGTGCTAGACCCGGCCTCATGAAACTCCTTTTCCTCGGCGACATCGTCGGCAAGTCGGGACGCGACGCCGTGGTGCGCGAACTCCCGCACCTCATACGCACCCTCGGCATCGATTTCGCCGTCGTGAATGCCGAAAATTCCGCCCACGGTTTCGGCCTCACGCCGGCTATTGCGAACGATGTCTTCGACGCCGGCGCCGATGTCGTCACCACCGGGAACCACGTCTGGGACCAGCGCGAGATCCTCACCTATATCGACCGCGAACCGCGCATGTTGCGCCCCACCAATTTCCCGCCCGGCACGCCGGGGCGCGGCGCCGGCCTCTTCCAGACGAAAGACGGCCGCAACGTCCTCGTCGTCCACGCCATGGGCCGCGTCTTCATGGACCCGCTCGACTGCCCCTTCCGCGGCGTCGAGAAAGAGCTCGATGCCTGCCCCCTCGGCCACATGGCAGATGCCATCCTCGTCGACATGCACGCCGAGGCGACGTCCGAGAAAATGGCGATGGGTCATTGGTGCGATGGTCGCGCCTCGCTGGTCGTCGGCACCCACAGCCACGTCCCCACCGCCGACGCGCAGATCCTGCCTAAAGGCACCGCCTACCAGACGGATGCCGGCGCCTGCGCCGACTATAACTCGGTGATCGGCTTCGACCCGGCGATCCCGCTGCATAAATTCGTGCACAAGACGCCCATCGGGCGCATGGAGCCCGCCGCCGGCCCCGCCACCGTCTGCGGCACTTTTGTCGAAACCGACGACCGCACCGGCCTCGCCAAACGCATCACCGCAGTTCGGGTAGGCGGCCGCCTCTCACAGTCGCTGCCGGAAGTTCACCAGATCGCTGAAACGGCATAGCTGGCGACGGAGACAATCGTGTCGGGGCCGATCTCCTTTTACCTGCGTTGCTCGGCTGCGGTATTTTCGCTCGCCGCAATGACGTGGATCGTCGTGAGCCATTTTTCAGGCCCGCAGGCCAACCCCAACGCGTTCACGCGCCCCGCACTTGTCCCCACGTCTGCGATCTCCACCGGCGACGTGAAGAGCGCGGGAGATTGGGTGCTCTGCGAGGACGGCGTCGCAGATTCATTCAATTACGCGTGCACTGTCTGGTCCGATGCCGGCAAAGTTCTCATGACCGGCACCTTCGTCGATTTCCGGAATGGCGCGAAGACCGTTGGCCCGGCGGCAAAGGCTTTGGCGATCGTGGACTTTCGCGGCGCGCGCATTCTGACCGAGACTGGCTATCTCGAACGCGAACCGACACCATGACCTTCAAAGGCCTCTCTCCCCAAGCACTCCCCTTCTTCAAAGCCCTCGGCTTCCACCAGACCAAGGCCTGGTTCGAAGACAACCGCGCCATCTACGATGATGGCATCAAGGCCCCGCTCGGCGATCTGGTGGAGGACCTCTCCACCGAACTCAAATCCCGCAAGATCCCGCTCTACGGCGACCGCAAGAAAGCGATCTTCCGCCTCCACCGCGACACGCGTTTTGCGAAAGACAAATCGCCCTACAAAACCAACGCCGGCTTCGTCCTCAACCGAGACGGCACGAAAAACACCGGCGGCATGCTCTACATCCACATCGATCCCACCGGCTGTTTTGCTGCCGCTGGCTGGTACATGCCCGAGCCGCCGACGCTCGCCGCCATTCGCCAAACCATCGCGAAAACCCCCAAGGCGTTTTTCGACATGGAAGCAAAGCTGAAATCGAAAAAGCTCCAGCTCTCGCCCGAATACACGCTCAAGCGCACGCCAAAGGGTTATGAGGCCGTCACCGACGAAGCCCTCCTCACCGCCATCAAGCGCACTGCACTTCTCACCATCCGGCCCATCGCAGACGCCGAAATCGAAAAACCCAAACTCCTCAAGACCCTCGCCACCTTCGCCGAGGACGCCCTCTCGCTTCTCCAGTTCGGCTGGAAAGCGACAGCCTGACGGCAGCGGTGTCTTGATCGCGTTCAAGAAGTGTTTATATTCCTATGTCGCCTGCCCATCGAAAGATGGGCACGCAGCGCTGTTTGATATCCAAAGATAGGCAGAGCGCGCGAAGAGGAAGGCCAAGAACGGAAACGAATACCTTCCGTTACGAGAGCTTCTCCGGTCGTTACAACGCGAAAACCGACAAACGAATATCCAACATCCCCCTCCCACTTGCGGGGAGGGGTTAGGGGTGGGGGTCGCACTGCAGTCAACCAACACACCGACTCAGTCGACAACCGAACACGCAAAACTGACGTTCAATTCTCCCGGCTCGTGCAAAAACCGACAAACGAAAAAGTTCCTAGAGTGCCGCCCCCCCCCAAAAAACCGACAAACGAACATACGATATGTCGTGACCTTGAAATTTTGTGTCGCGATTTGGTAGAAGGAGGCTCCGTTTGGCGTGCGTGGTGCCGCCCCGGCGAGAGACACATCCGATGCTCCGCATCCATGAACTAAAGCTGCCGCTCGATCACGAGCCGGTGGCGCTGAAGCCGGCGCTCCTCAAGCGCCTCGGCACCTCCGAAACTGACCTCGTCGATTTCACGATTCACAAGCGCGCCTGGGATGCCCGCAAGAAGAGCGCGATCCAGCTCATCTACACGATCGATGCCGAGGTGAAAGACGAGGCCGCGGTGCTGAAGCGTCTCGCCCGCGATCCCCATATCGGCCCCGCGCCCGACATGACCTGGCGCGCACCCGCCAAGGCTACCGGCACCGAACTGCGCCCCGTCGTCATCGGCATGGGACCATGCGGCCTCTTCGCCGGCCTCATCCTCGCCGAGATGGGCTATCGCCCCATCATCCTGGAGCGCGGCAAGGCGGTGCGCGAACGCACCGTCGACACCTTTGCCTTCTGGCGCAAACGCCAGCTCAACCCTGAATCCAATGCCCAGTTCGGAGAGGGCGGGGCAGGGACCTTCTCCGACGGCAAGCTCTACAGCCAGATCAAGGATCCCCGTCACCTCGGCCGCAAGGTTCTTAATGAGTTCGTCGCCGCCGGCGCGCCTGAAGAGATCCTCTACGTCGCCAAGCCCCATATCGGTACCTTCCGCCTCGTCTCGATGGTCGAAACGATGCGCGCCAAGATCGAAACGCTGGGCGGCGAAATCCGCTTCAGCCACCACGTCACCGACATCGTGCTTGAGGGCAAAACCCCGCGCCGCCGCGTCGCCGGTGTCGTTCTCGCCAATGGCGACACGCTTCCCTGCGACCGCCTCGTCGTCGCGCTCGGCCATTCCGCCCGCGACACCTTCGAGATGCTGCACGCGCGCGGCGTGTTCATGGAGGCCAAGCCCTTCTCCATCGGCGTGCGTATCGAACACCCGCAGTCGATCATCGACCGTGCCCGCTTCGGCGATGCCGCCGGCAATCCGATCCTCGGCGCCGCCGACTACAAGCTGAGCCACCAGGCCAAAAACGGACGCGGCGTCTATTCCTTCTGCATGTGCCCCGGCGGCACGGTGGTCGCGACCGCCTCCGAACCTGGCCGCCTCGTCACCAACGGCATGAGCCAGTATTCGCGCCGCGAGCGGAACGCCAATTCCGGCATCGTCGTCGGCATCACCCCCGATGACTTCCCTAGCGAAAAGGGCGACCCGCTCGCCGGCATCGCCTTTCAGCGCCACTGGGAAGAACAAGCCTACAAAGCCGGCGGCGAGAACTGGTCGGCGCCCGGCCAACTCGTCGGCGATTTCATCGCCGGCCGCCCCTCCAACAGCCTCGGCGCAGTCGTTCCGTCCTACCGCCCCGGCGTCCACCCCACCGATCTCGCCCTCTGCCTGCCCGACTTCGCCGTCGAGGCGATGCGCGAGGCGCTCCCCGCCTTCGCCCGCCAGATCCCCGGCTATGCGATGGACGAGGCGGTGATGACCGGGGTCGAAACCCGCACTTCCAGCCCCCTGCGCCTCACGCGCGGCGCGGATTTCCAGAGCCTCAACGTCGAGGGCCTCTACCCGGCAGGCGAGGGCGCAGGCTATGCGGGCGGCATCCTTTCGGCCGCCGTCGACGGCATCAAAGTCGCCGAGGCGCTTGCCCTCAGCCTCAGCGGCGCCAGGGTTGCCGCTTGAGACTTGCCTCGCGCCCCTCAAGCCCCGTAAGACCGACGCCTTCCGAGCACGATCAAGGGTTTGCTCATGGCCGGCCATAGCCAGTTCAAGAACATCATGTTCCGCAAGGGCGGGCAGGATAAAAAGCGCTCCAAGCTCTTCTCCAAGCTCGCGCGCGAAATCACCGTGGCCGCCAAGTCCGGCCTTCCCGAGCCGACGCATAATCCCAAGCTCCGCGCCGCCATCGCCGCCGCACGCAAAGAGAATATGCCCAAGGACAATGTCGATCGCGCCATCAAGAAAGCGATCGGCGGCGACGACGAAAATTACGAAGACCTGCGCTATGAGGGTTACGGCCCCGGCGGCGTCGCGCTGATCGTCGAGTGCCTCACCGAGAACCGCAATCGCAGCGCCGCCGACGTCCGCTCGCTGTTCTCCAAGTTCGGCGGCAACATGGGTGCCGACGGCTCGGTCGCGTTTCTCTTCAACCGGGTCGGCTCCATCACCTATCCATCTGCCAAGGGCACGCCCGACGCCATGTTCGAACAGGCGATCGAGGCCGGCGCTGATGAAGTGATCTCCACTGACGAGGGCCACGAATTCCTCTGCTCCATCGAGGACTTCGGCGAAGTGCGCGACGCGCTCGAAAAAGCCCTCGGCACATCCGATGCAGCCCGCATCGTCTTCAAACCGCTCGACACCAAGGCGGTCGACGAAGACACCGGCCGCTCGCTGATGAAACTCATCGACGCGCTGGACGACCACGACGATGTGCAGCAGGTTTACGCCAACTTCGAGATGAGCGACGCCGTGATGGAGAAGCTCGCGGCGGCCTAGAGCATCATCCGAGGAAGTGGATGCGGTTTCCTCGATAAGATGATGAGCGAAATAACCGGGGTAGGAATGACGGACATCAGCGCAGCCGAACGCGAAGCCTACGATGCCGTCGCCTATCCGACAGCCGTAATCTCGAAAATGACGCCCGACCGCATCGCCGCAGCGGGCCGGCTTTATGGCTGGCGAGCGCCTGATCCCGAGACGGCTTCGGTCCTCGAAATCGGCTGCGGCGACGGGCTCAACATCATCGGTATGGCGGCGATGGCGCCCAAGGGCCGTCATGTCGGTTTCGATCTGTCGGCGCCCACGATCGCACGCGGTCGACAACTGATCGCTGCTGCGGGCCTCACCAATGTCACGCTGGAAACCGGCGACATCATGGACTGGCCGCGCGATGGCGCGCCTTTCGACTACATTGTCTGCCACGGCGTCTACGCCTGGGTGCCTGAAGCGGTACAGCACGCTATGCTTGAAATCGTCGGCGCGCGTCTCGCACCCGGCGGCGTCGCTTATGTCTCCTATGACGCGCTGCCGGCCGCCTCGGGCAAACTTGAGATCCAACGGTACATCGTGCGCCAGACTGCCGGGATCGAGGGGATGGAGGCGAAGTGCATGGCGGCCGCCAACATTCTCGCCACGCTGTCGCGCCATCAGGTCGGTGGGTCGCGCCTCAAGGCGCAATTCGAGGTTCTGGCCGATACGCTGAAATCGTTCGACGCCGCGTATTTTTTCCACGACTGGCTCGCCGATCACTACACGCCGCCATCGCTGGCTGGTTTTGCCGCCGCCGCCGCCGTCGAGGGGCTGAAGGTCGCGGGGGATGCCGGGCTCACCGATCTCTTCACGCACGATCTCGACGACGAGGCCAAGGTGCTTCTCGGCGCCGAGGATGACTGGGCGGCGCGCGGCGAGGCGCTCGACTTCCTGCGCGGCGCTCATATGTTCCGCAGTACCTTTCTCGTCCACGCCGATGCGCCGCCGCCGGCCAGTGCAGGGCTTCAGGGCCTCCATTTTTCGTTCGACGGTGAGCGCCGGGACGAGGTGAACGAGAAGACCGGCGAGACGCGCCCGCGCTACACCGGTGATGCGGGCATTTTTCTGATCCCGCAGACGGATGAACTGGCAAGGCTTATGGAAGCCTTTTGGGAGGCCGCGCCGGGCGAGCTCTCCTATGACGATGTCCTTTCACTGATCGGCAGCGACGCGGCTGCCGTCGAGGTTCTTCGCCGCGTCTGTACGTTGGGTCTTATCGCGGCCCACGCCCTGCCGCCGGCCTATACGCTCAAGCCCGGTCATTATCCGCTCGCCGCGCCCCTCACCTGCGCGCTCTTCGCCACCGGCCCCAGTGCCATCACGCTGCGCCACGCACGCCTGATACCGAACGAGCTGCCGACAGCTCATTTCGTTCAGCTCTGCGACGGCACGCGCGACCGGGTGGCGCTCGCCGCCGAAATGTCGGCCCGGTTCGGCTCCGAGATCACGCCCGAACTCATCGACGCCGCGCTCAAGGACATCGCCCGCCGGCGCGTCTTCCTCGCCTGAGCCTGCTACAACAAGACATGTTCACGATTCGGATCATTGGTCTCGATCCCGGCCTCCGCCGCACCGGCTGGGGCGTGCTTGAGACCGACGGCAATCGCCTGAAACACATCGCCCATGGCACCATCACCTCGCGCGGCGAAGACAATCTGGCGCTCCGCCTCAAGGATCTTCACGACGGCCTGACCAAGGTTATGGACCTTTACCGACCCTCCGAAGCCGCCGTTGAGCACACCTTTGTCAACAAGGATCCGGTCGCTACACTCAAGCTGGGACAAGCCCGCGCCATCGCGCTCCTCGTCCCGGCGCAGGCTGGCCTGCCCGTCTCCGAATACGCGCCCAACCAGGTGAAAAAATCAGTCGTCGGCGCAGGTCATGCCGAAAAAGACCAGGTGCTTCACATGGTTAAGCTGCTGCTGCCCTTGTGCGGCGATCCCAAGCCCGACGAGGCCGACGCGCTCGCCGTCGCCATCACCCACGCCCACCTCTCGCAATCGCGCGCCATGCAGATGAAGGCGGCCGCGCAGTGATCGGACGTCTCGCCGGCACAGTGGAAGAGTTGGGCCTTGATCACGCCGTCATCGACGTTCACGGCGTCGGCTATGTCGCCTTCTGCCCGGCCCGCACGCTGGAGCGCCTAACGCGCGGCGAGGCGGCTGTCCTCTTCATCGAAACCGTCGTGCGCGAGGACCTCATCCGTCTTTACGGTTTTTCCGCAGCCGCCGATCGCGACTGGTTCCGTCTGCTACAGAGCGTTCAAGGCGTCGGCGCGAAAGTCGCCCTCGCGATCCTCTCGACGCTTCAGGGCGACGCACTCGGGCAGGCAATCGCACTGCAGGATAAAGCGGCCGTCACCCGCACGCCAGGCGTCGGGCCCAAGCTCGCGGCGCGTATCGTCGCCGAGCTGAAGGACAAAGGCCCCGCCGCAATGATCTCCGGCGTCCCTGCAGCTGCCATCGCCTCGATCACCCGCGCGCCCAAGGGCGCACCGGCCGAAGCCGTCTCCGCGCTCGTCAATCTCGGCTATGGCCAGAGCGAAGCGGGGCAGGCGGTCGCCGTTGCCATCGCCGAACTCGGCGAAGACGCAACGCTCGACACCCTCATCCGCGACGGCCTGAAAAGGCTCGCCCGATGAGTGACCGTCTCATCTCGCCCGGCGAACGCGAGGACGACGGGCCGGATTCGACCCTGCGCCCGCAACGCCTCACCGAGTTCATCGGTCAGGGCCGTGAGCGCGAACGGCTGAAGGTCTATATCGAAGCCGCCAAGGCGCGCGGCGAGGCTATGGACCACGTTTTGCTCTACGGCCCGCCCGGCCTCGGCAAAACCACGCTGGCCCAGATCATCGCCCGCGAACTCGGCGTCAATTTCCGGGCGACTTCCGGCCCCGTCATCGCCCGCGCTGGCGATCTCGCCGCGCTGCTCACCAATCTCCAGCCGCGCGACGTTCTCTTCATCGACGAAATCCACCGCCTCAATCCGGCAGTCGAGGAAGTCCTCTATCCCGCTATGGAGGACTTTCAGCTCGACCTCATCATCGGCGAAGGCCCCGCTGCGCGCAGCGTCCGCATAGACTTGTCGCCCTTCACCCTGATCGCCGCGACCACGCGGTCGGGCATGATCGCCAAGCCGCTGCATGACCGCTTCGGCATCAAGTCGGCACTCGAATTCTACAATGTCGAAGACCTGACCGAGATCGTGCGGCGCGGCGGGCGTGTCCTCAATCTGCCCATGTCCGCCGACGGAGCGCTCGAGATCGCCCGCCGCGCCCGGGGCACCCCGCGCGTCGCCGGCCGCCTGCTGCGCCGGGTGCGCGACTACGCCGAGGTCCGCCGTGCCGCCACTGTCGATGCCCGCTTTGCTGACGAAGTGCTCCTGGCGCTCGAGGTTGACGCCTCCGGCCTCGACGCCCTTGACCGCCGCTATCTCCGCCTCATCGCCGATGCCTTCGCCGGCGGCCCTGTCGGCATAGAGACGCTCGCCGCCGCGCTCGCCGAAGCCCGCGACAACATCGAAGAAACGATCGAGCCCTATCTCATCCAGCAGGGCTTCCTTCAGCGCACCCCGCGCGGCCGCGTGCTCACGGGCCGCGCCTTCGGGCATCTCGGCCTGCCGGTTCCACGCCGCGATCCCTCACAGGCCGCGCTTTTCGACATGCCCCGCCGCGAGGATGGCGATGTCTGAGCAGGTCGCGCACACGCACGACGCGACCGACCCGGCTGTCGCCTTTTCCGGTTGGTTCGAGGGCAACACCCACGTTCTTCCCGTCCGCATCTATTACGAAGACACCGACACCTCGGGCATCGTCTATCACGCCAACTATCTGCGTTACTGCGAGCGCGGCCGCTCCGACTTCCTGCGCATGGCCGGCGTGCGGCATCTCGTGATGATGGAAGCTGAACAGAAACTCGTCTGGACCCTCCGCCGTATCACGCTGGATTACATCCGCCCTGCGCGGGTGGACGACCTTCTGCACGTCCGCACGCGATACACGGAAATGGCCGGCGCGCGGCTCACCGGCGAGCAGGAAATCTTCAACGGCGCGCAGTTGCTCTGCACCGCCCATATCGAAGCTGCAATTATCACCATGGATGGCCGTCCCAGGCGCATTCCGGCCGACATTCGCGCGAAGATGGAACCCTATCTGACGCCGGTTTAAGCGTTAGCGGGCGATCCGCGTCCATGTGGTCGTGATCGTATCCGGCTTCCAGTCCTCTGGCGGCGGGCCTGAAGAATTGTAGGTCGACTGACGTTCGGTCGCGAAGATCGCATCGCCGCTCAGGCGGGCTGTAAGCGTGAATTCGTCGTCTTTCAGCTTGAAGGTCAGGATCGTCACGCCATCCGCGGTTGCATCGCAGGTCAGAGCCGCCTCGCCGCCGCCGACAATCATGTTCACGTCCTGCAGGTTGACGTATTCGATGAGCATCGCCTTTTCCGAGCCCACTGCAATCAACTGCCAGCGCGTGGCACCGCGCGCGACCTCCGGCACTGAGGGCGTCCACACTCCAAGGAATGGCTGACAGTCCGGCCCGATCGGATCGTCCGGCGGCGGCGGCGGAATGTCGGCCTGCGCCGAGCTTGACAGGACGATGGCAGCAAGGAGGAGAGCGACTTTCATCTGCACCTTCTTTGGCTATTCGACGGGCTGGATCGCGTCGATGTCACGTTTCCCGTAGTCACGCGGCATCTGGTCGCCGCACGCAACTGTCCCTGCAAGCTCATCGGCAGCCTGGCGCGCCAGCACATTGGCGTTATTGTTCCTGGAGGCGCTCACCCGGGCGATCCAGCATTGGTTACCTTCTTCCAACTGCGTGACGACCAGAACCTCGCCCTTCATGTCGTCCGATGCCATCTTGAAGCGCAGGATCGTCGCGACCGGCTTGCCGTTCTTCAGGCGCCACTCGATCTTGCTCCCGACCTGATTGAACATCGGAAATGTTTGGCCGTAGGCCATCTCCTCACGCCCGTTACCGCCATAGCCGACGAAAGTGCGCAGATCGCCTTCCGCGAGATAGACCTTCGTTCCGTCATAACCCTTGCACTCGAACACGATCGAGCCGGATTCCTCGTCCGCCTCAAGCGTCCTGCACGTCGCTTTGGATCCGACATCCCCTTCAAATGTCAGATCGGTATAGGCGCTGTCGAATGCCGGCTTTGCGTCGGCCGTGCCGGCCAGCAGCATGAACGCCGCAACGTATAATCCCGCTCGCATGGCTATTCCTTGTCTTGTCTGGAGGCACTTGGCCCCACCGGTCCAGGAGGCGCAATTGGCCAACATGTCGCTGGGATAACATCCGTCACGAAAGCGTTGCCGCTCAGGCCGGGTTCACCATGGTTAATCGTCCGTAAAGTATTGCAAGGCTAGGGATTTTCGTGAGCGCTCGGCTGCCGCGCGCCCCAATTTCGTCATGGTTATCTGAGACCTAAACATCCTGTTTTCGTCTCGACGCGACGGGGCCGGCCGCAAAGCCCGACGACCCTATGAAAGGCCGCCCCGAATGGATTTCGCCAGCCTCGCCGATCAGGTGCAGCATCTGGTCAGCACCTTGACCCATGCCGCTGGATCACTGACCGACCTTGTCCAGGGCGCGGCAGATCCTACGACGGTCCCGACGGCCCTGCCGCCGGTCACAGCCGAGGCCATCGGCCCGCAGACATCGTCAGCTGCCGATGCCTTCTCCTTCATCCAGCTGTTCCTCAAGGCCGACTATATCGGCAAGTCCGTGATGATCCTGCTGATCGGCCTCTCGTTCTGGTCGTGGGCGATCATCGTCGAGAAATATCTGCGCCTCCGCCGTCTCGACGCACAGGCCGACGATTTCGAACAAGTCTTCTGGTCGGGACGTTCGCTCGACGAACTCTATAACGGCATCGGCCTCAAACCCGATCATCCCTTCGCCGTCGTCTTCGTCGCCGCGATGCGCGAATGGCGGCGTAACTTCGAAGGCTCCGCCCCGGTCTCGGCCTCGCTCGCCCCCTCGATCCGCGACCGCATCGACCGCGTGATGAACGTGACCATCGGCCGCGAGACGCAGCAGGTCGAAAAACAGCTCGGCTTCCTCGCGACGGTCGGCGCGACCGCGCCCTTTATCGGCCTTTTCGGCACGGTCTGGGGCATCATGAACGCTTTTCGCGGCATCGCGGCCTCCAACGACACCAGCCTCGCGGTCGTCGCACCCGGCATTGCGGAAGCGTTGTTCGCGACCGCGCTTGGCCTGCTCGCCGCCATCCCGGCAGTCATCGCCTATAACCGCTTCATCGCGCAGGCCAACAACTACGCCGGACGCCTTGAAGGCTTCGCCGACGAGTTCACTGCGATCCTGTCGCGCCAGCTCGATGAACGAGCGCGCTGATGGCGATGTCGATGGCATCAGGTGGCGGACGCCGTCGGCGCGGCTCGCGCCGCCACGGCGGCGCGTCGGCGGGGCGCATGTCCGACATCAACGTGACACCGTTCGTCGACGTCATGCTGGTGCTGCTAATCGTCTTCATGGTCGCGGCGCCGCTGCTGACTGTCGGCGTGCCGATCGATCTGCCTAAAACGTCGGCCAATCCGATGAACGAAGACCGCGAACCGCTGAACGTCACGGTCGCTGCCGATGGCAAGATCTACCTCCAGGACACCGAGACGCCGGAAGAGCAGATCGTTCCGCGCCTGCTCGCGATCTCCAGCAATGGCTATGATCAGCGCATCTATCTGCGCGGTGACAAGACGGTCGATTACGGACGCATCATGGAAGTGATGACGCTCCTCAACACGTCTGGCTTCACGCGCATCGGCCTCGTCACTGATCCCGCGCCGGGCGGCAATAAGCCCGCGCCCGTGAAGACGCGGGGCACGGACGGCTAGAGATGGACCGCGACGACCGCCCCTGGTTCAGGAGGCCGGGCTGGGTCGCTTCGGCGATCCTGCATGGCGGCATTGTCGCGCTCACATTCTTCTCATGGCCCACGCCCATCGACGACACCGTGCAGCCCGATTTCGTGCCGGTCGAACTGCTCGAGATCGCCGACACCACGAATGTCCGCGCCAGCGCCAAGGCTGACGAGCCCAAGCCCGAACCGACCCCTGCGGCCAAGCCTGACCCCAAGCCCAAGGCCGCGCCCGATCCCAAACCTGAGCCGCCGCCCCCTCCGCCGCCGGAACCGGAGCCTCAGCCTGTTGCTGAACCCGAACCCGCCCCGGCGCCCGAGCCTGCCCCGGCGCCGGAAGTTGCCGAGGCTGAACCCGAGCCCGCCCCGGTGCCCGATCCCCAGCCCGCGCCGCCCACCCCGCGTGCCAAGCCCAAGGACATCAAGGAACCTCCCAAGGAGGTTGCCGAGGCAAAGCCGACCCCGGAGAAAAAGCCCGAGAAGCCGGAAAAGCCCCCAAAAGAGGATCCGCCGCCCGACGACGACAAGCCGTTCGACCCGGATTCCGTGATCGCCGGCCTCGAAGACAAGGAAGACACCGACACCACCACCGACACCGCGCCGGAAGAACAGCCCAGCGAGGACGACAAGCCCCAGAAGGGGATTGGCGATCCCAGCCGTGCAACCGCAACGATTCAGGACGCGTTCAAGACCCAGGTCAGCAAATGCTGGTCGCCGCCTGTCGGCGCACCGTCACCGGAAAATCTTATTGTCGTGATCCGTATCCGTATGAATCAGGATGGTTCGCTGGCCGGTCTTCCCGAATATCTGGAGCCCGGAAAAATGAGTGACCCTTATTATCGCGCCGCTGCCGAAGCCGGCCGCCGTGCGATCATGGGATGTCAGAACTACAAACTACCCGCTGAGTCGTACGCCATGTGGGACGTACTCGATGTGGAATTCGACCCCTCGAAGATGATTGGACTGTAGGAGACGTCATGTTGAAGCCCGCCCTCCGCTTCCTGAGCGCCGCCCTGATTGCAACCGCATCGCTGACCGCGTTCGCGGCTGCCGCTCAGGACCCCATTCGTGTCCGCGTCGATCAGGGCACGATGGAACCCCTGCCGATCGCCATTACGGATTTCGGCTCCGCCTCGCCCGGTGAGGGTGGGGTTTCCGCCGAAATCTCGAAGGTCATCCGCGACGATCTTGAACGCTCGGGACTCTTCCGCCCGCTCGACCCCGCCTCGTTCATCGAGCGCAGCCCGGACGTCGCCGCCCCTCCGAAATTCGCCGACTGGCGCATCATCAACGCCAAGGGCCTCGTCACGGGGCGCACCTCGCTGGAAAGCGATGGTCGCCTCCGCGTAGAATTTCGCCTCTGGGACATCTTCGCGCAGGAGCAGATGATCGGCTTCCAGTTCTTCACCACCCCTGAAAACTCGCGCCGCGTAGGCCACATGATCGCCGACGCCGTCTATGAGCGCCTGACGGGCGACAAGGGCTATTTCGACACCCGCATCGTCTTCGTCGCGGAGTCCGGGCCGAAGGTCAAAAAGGTTAAGCGCCTCGCCATCATGGATCAGGACGGCGCCAACCCGCAGTTCCTGACCGACGGGCGCGATCTCGTGCTGACCCCGCGCTTCAATCCGACGGCGCAGGCAATCTCGTTCATGTCGTACCAGGGCGACCGTCCGCGCGTTTACATCTTCGATCTGGAAACAGGCCGCGAAGAAGTCCTCCAGGGCTTCAACGGCATGACCTTCTCGCCGCGCTTCTCGCCCGATGGCAATTCGATTGTCATGTCGATGGCCCGCGACGGCAATACCGACATCTATCTCGTCGATCTGCGCACGAGAGCCACGCGCCGCCTCACCACCGATCCCTCGATCGACACCGGCGGCTCCTTCTCGCCCGACGGCACGCAGATTGTCTTTGAGAGCGATCGCGGCGGCTCGCAGCAGATCTACGTCATGGACGTCAACGGCGGCGGTGTGCGCCGCATCTCGTTCGGCGACGGCCGCTATGCGACGCCTGTGTGGTCGCCGCGCGGCGATGCCATCGCCTTCACCAAGATGCTGCGCGGCACGTTCGGCATCGGCGTGATGCGCCCCGACGGCTCGGGTGAGCGCCGCCTCACCGAAAGTTTCCTCGACGAAGGCCCGACATGGGCGCCCAATGGCCGCGTCATCATGTTCACGCGCGGTTCGCCCGGCGGCCCCTCGTCGATCTATTCGGTCGATCTGACGGGCACCAATCTCCGCCGGGTTCCCACGCCCGGCGAGGCGAGCGACCCGGCCTGGTCGCCCGATCTGGACGGCCCCGGTGTGAATTAGATTTTGGCCAAGTTGCAGAAAGGGCGGAATTCGTGATTTCACGCCGGAACGCCGTTCCAAGTTCCGCCTTTTTCTGGGTTGAAGCCTGTAGATGCGGTCGTTAGGTTCCGGCCGAAATTGAAATGCTGCGCCGCAACATTGCAGCGCCTGACCAAGCCGGCCGCGCGCCGCAAGATGGAGATAGTTCGATGAAGATCATGAAAGTTCTGGCGGTTGTTGGCCTTGCTCTGGTCGCCACCGCGTGCGCCTCCAAGAAGGATGGCGCTGACGCCGGCACCGGCGGCATCGACAACGGAGCGAATAACGGCGCCATCACCGGCGGCGCGCTGTCCGAACAGCTCCGTGCGGTCGGCGACACGGTTTACTTCGACCTCGACAGCTACCAGGTCCGCACCGACGGCGCTGCGATCCTGCAGCAGCAGGCGCAGATCCTGAACGCCAACCCGGAAGTCACGATCCGCATTGAAGGTCATGCCGACGAGCGCGGCACGCGCGAATACAACATCGCCCTCGGCGATCGCCGCGCCAACGCCGTGAAGGAGACGCTGGTTTCCTACGGCATCGACCGCAACCGTATCTCGACCATCAGCTATGGCAAAGATCAGCCGATTTGCGGTGAAGCGTCGGACAGCTGCTACGCCCAGAACCGCCGCGCCACCACGGCGATCTCGACTTCGGGATCCTGAGCCCGTCAGCCTTACGCTGAAACGACGAAGGCGGCAGGGTTCACCCGCCGCCTTTTTTGTTCCTCCCCCGCGAAGCGGGGGAAGGGGCGGACGCGCGCCGCTCTTACGCCATCACCGCGCCGTGGCAGTGCTTGAACTTCTTGCCTGAGCCGCAGGGGCAGGCCTCATTGCGCGAGACCTTGCCCCAGGTGTTCGGGTCGGTCGGCGACGTCGGCACGCGGCTGGTGCCCAGCATCGGCGCATTGCGCACCGGACCTTGCGGCTGACGATCGGCCAATGCCATCTCGTCCTCGCCGGTCCCCGGGTCGATGTGATGGGCCTGCATCTGCGGCAGCGGACGCAACTCTAAGGGAGGCGGCGGCGGCGCCTGCATCTGGAACTGAATGTTCAGCAGCGTACGCGTCACGTCGAAGCGCAGCTTGTTCATCAGCTTCTGAAACAGCTCAAACGCTTCGGTCTTGAACTCGTTCAACGGGTCGCGCTGGGCATAGCCGCGCAGGCCGACATACTGGCGCAAATGGTCGAGCATCACGATGTGCTCGCGCCAGTTACTGTCCAGCGTCTGCAGCAGAACCTGCTTCTCGACTCTCCGCATCACCTCCGGCTCGACCGGCTTGGCCCGCTCTGCCGCGCGCTCATCGGCCAACGCCAGAAGGCGAGACGCGACCTCCTCGTCCGCGATGCCTTCTTCTTTTGCCCAGTCGTCGACCGGGATCTTGTCGTTGAAGAGACGCGTCGTCTCCTCGATCAGGCCCTCAACATCCCACTGCTCGGCATAGGCGTTTTCGGGCATGTGCTTGCGCACCACTTCATCCACCACCTCGTGTCGGAAGTCGGTGATCGACTCATGCACGTCTTCCGCCTGCATATAGCGGATGCGCTCCTCGAAGATCGCCTTGCGCTGGGCGTTCATCACGTCGTCGTATTTCAGGATATTCTTGCGGATGTCGAAGTTGCGCGCCTCGACTTTCTGCTGCGCTTTCTCCAGCGCCTTGTTCACCCAGGGGTGCGCGATAGCTTCACCCGGCTTGAGGCCGAGACGAGTCAGGATGCCTTCAAGGCGATCCGAACCGAAAATACGCATCAGATCATCCTGAAGCGACAGATAGAATTTCGAGGCGCCAGGGTCGCCCTGACGGCCCGAACGGCCGCGCAGCTGATTGTCGATGCGGCGGCTTTCATGACGCTCGGTGCCGATTATGTAGAGACCGCCGGCCTCCAGAGCCTTGCGCTTGGCTTCGGCGACTTCCGCACGAATCTGCGCCGCCCGCGCATCCTTCTCAGGGCCATCTTCAAGACCCGCCGTTTCGGCCGCAACGCGCATGTCGTAATTGCCGCCGAGCTGAATGTCGGTGCCGCGGCCTGCCATGTTGGTGGCGATCGTCACGGTACCCGGCACACCGGCCTGCGCGACGATAAAGGCTTCCTGCTCGTGATAGCGGGCGTTGAGAACGCTGTGCTTGATCTTTTGCTTCACCAGCACCTCCGCGAGTTGCTCTGAGCGGTCGATCGAGGTGGTGCCGACCAGCACGGGCTGGCCGCGCGCCTGACACTCTTTGATCTGCAGAACGATCGCGTCGTATTTTTCTTCAACCGAACGGTAGACCTCATCGTCCGAGTCCTTTCGGGCGAGCGGCAGATTGGTCGGCAGCTCCATCACATCTAGTTTGTAGATGTCGTGGAATTCCGACGCCTCGGTCGAGGCTGTACCGGTCATGCCGGCCAGCTTCTTGTAGAGGCGGAAATAGTTCTGAAAGGTGATCGAGGCGAGCGTCTGGTTCTCGGGCTGGATCGCGGCCTTTTCCTTGGCCTCCAGCGCTTGATGCAGGCCTTCCGAATAGCGGCGGCCTTCCATCATGCGGCCGGTGAACTCATCGATAATGACAACCTTGTTGTCCTTGACGATGTAGTCGCGGTCCTTCTGGAAAATCTTGTGCGCTTTCAACGCCTGGGTGACATGATGAACGACCGAGATGTTCGCCATATCATAGAGGCTGCCCTCTTCCAGAAGGCTGGCCTCGCGCAACCAGTCTTCCATCACCTGGTTGCCTTCTTCCGTCAGCGTCACCTGACGGTTCTTTTCTTCGATCTCATAGTGCTCGGGCTGCAGGCGCGGCACATAGGCATCGATCGTTTTGTACATCTCCGACAGATCGTCGGTGGGGCCGGAGATGATGAGCGGCGTACGGGCTTCGTCGATGAGGATCGAGTCGACCTCGTCGACGATCGCGAAGTAATGCCCGCGCTGCGACATCTGGTTCAGCGCGTACTTCATGTTGTCGCGCAGATAGTCGAAGCCGTATTCGTTGTTGGTGCCGTAGGTGATGTCGCAGGCATAGGCCTCGCGGCGCTGGGCGTCGTCGATGCCATGCACGATCACGCCGGTCGTCATGCCGAGTTGCGAGTAGACGCGGCCCATCCAGCCGCTGTCGCGGCGGGCGAGATAGTCGTTCACCGTCACGACATGCACGCCCTTGCCGGGCAGCGCGTTCAGATAGGTCGCGAGCGTTGCCACCAGCGTCTTGCCTTCGCCGGTCTTCATCTCGGCGATGCGGCCTTCATGTAGCAACATGCCGCCAACCAGCTGCACGTCGAAGTGGCGCTGGCCGAGCGCGCGTTTGGCGGCCTCTCGCACGGCGGCAAACGCTTCGGGCAAAAGGTCGTCAAGCGTCTCACCCTTGGCGAGGCGCTCGCGGAACAAGACGGTCTGGTTGGCAAGCTCTTCGTCGCTCAGTGTCTGGAAGCGCGGCTCCAGCGCATTGATCGCCGCGACCCGGTCGAATTTGGGCTTCAGCTTACGGTCGTTCTCCGACCCGAAAATCTTGCGGGCGAGCGTGCCAAATCCGAGCATGTGAAATTCGTGTCCTTCGGCGCGCCAACCGGGGGCGCTTTCAAGCAAAACGGGCGCGCGTCAGCCACGCGCGCCACGCCAGCGGAGGGTAGATAAGAGCCGGATTTCGGCGTGTCAACGAAGCGCAGCCCCCTATTCTTGCGGGCGCCGCGTTTCGGGCTAAAGTCCCGCGCCATTTCTGGGAGATATCGCGGATGGCCGCACTCAATAAGACAAAAAAGCCAGTGAAATCAAAGGCAAAGCTAAAGCGGAAAGCGAAGCCGGTGAAAGCTGCGGCGCTGAAGCGCGGCAAGACCGAGGCCAAGACGGCTAAAGTTCCCGTGACCGCAGCCGCGGCCATGCCCGCTCACCTGGTGTCGCCCCTCGCCCCCAAGACAATCCGCGACCTGCCACCCATGGCCGGAATCCGGCTCGGCTCGGTTTCGGCCGGCATCAAATATCAGGGCCGCACCGACCTTCTCTGCGCCGTTTTTGCGCCGCGCACCCAGGCCGCCGGAGTCTTCACCACCTCGATAACCCGCTCCGCACCCGTCGATTGGTGTCGCGCCAACCTCGCCCGCACCGGCGAGGCCAAGGGCTCAGCGCGCCTGCTGGTCGTCAATTCCGGCAACGCCAACGCCTTTACCGGGGCCGAGGGTCTTGAAGCCGTCCGCCGCACCGCAGAGGCCGCCGCCGCCGCGCTTCAATGCGACCCTTCGGAAGTCTTCATCTCGTCCACCGGCGTCATCGGCGAGCCGTTGCCCTGGGGCAAGATCACGGCCAAGCTCGACGACGCCATCGAAAGCGCCTCCGCCGGCGGCTGGCTGGCCGCCGCCAAGGCGATCATGACGACCGACACCTTCCCCAAGCTCGCCTCGGCAACTGCGAAAATCGGCGACGCCACCGTCCGCATCAACGGCATCGCCAAGGGCTCAGGCATGATCGCCCCTGACATGGCCACCATGCTCGCCTATGTCGTGACCGACGCGACTCTGCCACATGACGTGCTCCACACGCTGATTTCAGACGGTGCCAAGAGCAGTTTCAACGCCATCACGGTCGACAGCGACACCTCGACCTCCGACACACTGCTGCTGTTCGCGACCGGCAAGGGCGCGAAACACGACGCCATTCTCAATGCGACCGACAAAAAGCTCTCCGACTTCCGCGCCAAGCTGAACGCCGTGCTGCTCGACCTCGCGCTTCAGGTCGTGCGCGACGGTGAAGGGGCGTCCAAACAGATCGCAATCGAGGTGACCGGCGCCGAGAGCGATGCCGCCGCGCGCAAGGTGGCGCTCGCCATCGGCAATTCACCGCTGGTGAAGACCGCCATCGCTGGTGAGGACGCCAATTGGGGCCGCATTGTTATGGCGGTCGGCAAGGCGGGTGAAGCCGCAGACCGCGATAAGCTCGCCATCTCGTTCGGTCCCCACCGTGTCGCCCACATGGGCAAGCGCGATCCGGCCTATAGCGAGGCCAAGGTCAGCGCTTACATGAAAAAAGACGAGATCGACATCGCCGTCGATCTCGGGCTCGGCAAGGGGCGGTCGAAAATCTGGACCTGCGATCTCACCGACGGCTATATCCGCATCAACGGCGCCTATCGCAGCTGAGGGCCACATGACCGCTTATGTTTATGTGATCGCCGACGACGATCGGCACCATGTTCTGGCGACCGGTGACGATCTCTCCGAGGCTATCGCCGTGCACGACGCCGAACTCGGCAAGCCAGCCGTGCTGCTCTGGGCTGAAGTGGTCACCAATTTCGAAACGGCTCAAGAACTCGTGCCGCTGATCGAGGCCCTCGACGACGATCGCTACGCCGCACTCCTCGCCGGCAAAGACGAGGCGCGCAGCCTGCTCGTTCGCCCGACGCCATCTGCTGCGAATGACTGAGCACTGAAAACGCGGGTGCGTTGCCGGACCCGCGTTCTCAAATCTCAGACAGGATCAGAAGCTTCTCTGTTCCGCGACCCAGGTGTCGACCACCTTCTCCAGCACGGTCAAAGGCAGCGGGCCGTTATCGAGCACGACCGAGTGGAATTTCTTGAGGTCGAACTTCGATCCCAGCGCTGCCTTCGCGCGCTCGCGCAGCTCGAGAATCTTGAGCATGCCGATCTTGTAGGCGCAGGCCTGGCCCGGCATCACCGAATAGCGCTCGATCTCGGCGGTGACATCGCCTTCCGCCATACCGGTCGTTTCGACCATGTAGGTGATCGCCTGCTCGCGGCTCCACTTCTTGTAGTGCATGCCCGTATCGACCACGAGGCGCACCGCACGGAACAGCTCAGCCTGCAGGCGCCCCAGGTCGCCTGGCGGATCGTCGTTGTACATGCCCACCTCGTAGGCGAGCTGTTCGGCATAGAGTGCCCAGCCCTCGGTGTAGGCTGTGAAAGGCAGGCGCGATCGTGCCAGCGGCAGATCGAGGTTCTGCGCGATAGAAATCTGGAAGTGATGGCCGGGAATGCCCTCGTGATAGGCGAGGGTCTTCATCGACCACTTCGGCGTTTCCTTCACGTCGCGCAAATTCGCGAAGAACCGCCCCGGCCGCGTACCGTCCATCGAGGGCGCGTTGTAATAGGCGCCCGCCGATCCGACCTCCGAGAACTTCGGCACACGGACGACCTCCACCAGTTGCGGCGGGATGGTCGCGAACACCCCGGGCATCCGCGCCGAAACCTCGGCGAGCAGCAGCGTGTACTCGTCCAGAATGTCCTGACGGCCCTTGTCGCTGTCCTCAAACTGATAGCGCGGGTCTTCCACCCAGCTGCGTCATACGGGCGCCGACTGTCCCGTCGGCCAGCCCCTGCGCCTTCAGGATGATATCCATCTCGGCGCTGATCCGGGTGACTTCCGACAGGCCGATATCGTGCACTTGCTGAGGCGACTTGTCGGTCGTCGTCTGCTGGCGCAGCGCGAGGGCGTAGTATTCCTCGCCCTGAGGCTGCTTCCAGATACCGCCATCGGGCGTCGACTTGCCGCGCAACTCTGCCATAGTGCCGATCAGACGCTGATAGGCAGGATAGACCGTGTCGCTGATCGCCGTTTCGGCGTCGGCCGCAAACTTGACGCGATCCTCATCCGAGATATCGATCTTCTTCAGGCTAGCCACATAGGTCGTGTAGAGCGGATTCTCTTTCGCCCGCTGGGCGATGAGGCCTTTCATCTCGGACAGAACCTTGTCGATCACAAAGGTCGGCGGCACGTCGCCAAGCTCGGCTTGCTTGCGCACCACGCCGATGACCTGATCGAATTTCAAGCCAACCGCATTCAGCCGTGAGACGTAATTCCGGGCCGTCTTCCCATGCTCACCACATGGGTGAACGCCATGAAGCGCGGAAAGCCGTTCTGGATGCCGAACATCTGGTTGACGGGGTAAGGCCCGCCGCCATTCGACCAGGCGACGTCCTTGTAAGCGAATGTGGATTCGTAGAACCAGATCATCACCTCGCGGGTCGGCTTCTCCTGGCCTTCGAGCGACGCGGGTTCATAAGCCTCGATGTCGGCGAGGTTTTCCTCGACGCGCGTCAGATCGCGCCCGCGCCGCTCCCACGAGGCGTCGCTGAGCTTGCCGGAATGGAAATCGAGTATGCCTCCTTCGATCGCTCCGATTTGCGTCAGCATCTCCGGCTTATCCGTCAGCATCGAGAAGGTCTGCTTGTTCACCGTCATATGCAGCGATGGATTGATGAACACGATATAGGTGCCGTCCCCGGCACCGAGCACGACTAGGCCCAGAGCGCCCAGCAGCGTCCACTTCACAAAACGCCACATAGCTACCCCCCTCGGACTTCGGCTACCGGCGCTTGCGCGGATGAGCCCTGAGCTTGCGCGATTGCTTGGCCGGCACATCGTGCAGGCCGCGCTTCATCAGCTCGGCCCAGATCTCCTCCGCATCGTCGGCATAGCCAAACAGCTCGACATCCTGCGCAGAAATCATGCCCGCGTCGACCATCGTCTGGAAACTGATTAGCCCACGCCAATAGAGGCGGTCGAACAGGATGATCGGCAGATCATGCGACATCTTGTTGTTCTGGCGCAGCGTCAGCAGCTCGAAGAGCTCGTCCAGGGTTCCAAACCCGCCGGGGAATACGATGAGGGCGTTCGCCCGCATCGCGAAATGCATCTTGCGAATGGCGAAATAGTGGAACTGCAACGTCAGATCGGGCGTAGAATAGGGGTTGGGGCCTTGCTCGTGCGGCAGCTCGATATTGAAACCGACGGACGGTGCGCCGGCATCATGCGCTCCGCGATTGGCCGCCTCCATGATCCCCGGGCCGCCGCCGGTCGCAATCACATTGTCGCGAAGTCCGTCCGCAATGTCCTTGGCGCCGCCACGCTCGGAGGCGATGCGCGCGAACTCACGGGCCTGCGCATACCAGTGACGGTGCTTGTCAGGCCCCTCCATCGAGACGCGCGCACTGCCGAATACGACAATGGTTGAGCGCACGCCCCAGGCGCGCAGGTTCTGCTCAGCCTTCTCGTACTCGAGTAGAAAGCGCACTCCGCGTGTCGCATCCGAGAGCAGGAAATCCTGATCCAGCGCCGCCAGGCGATAGGCATTCGCGGCCATCTGTGCGGCATTCGGTGCCTGCTTCGTCGTCGGTGCGGCTTTCGCCTTCACAAGCTTTCCGGCGCGCGCCTGCTTCGATTTCTGCAGCGCGCCCAGCGGTGCGGTTTTCGGCGTGCGGGCAGCGGATGTCTTTTTCGATTTGGTCGGCATCTTCAATTCACGTCCAGTGCGTGCGCCTTGAGAACATCGAGCGATGCGTGGCGCAGCGTCGCAATATGTGTCGCCGCCAGAACGAGTTTCGGAGCGGCGCCGGCTTCCAGGGCCTCGGCCCAGCGGGCGGCGCATAAACACCAGCGGTCGCCAGGCTGCAACCCCGCAAATCCGAATTCGGGGCGCGGCGTCGACAGATCGTTGCCCGCCGCTTTTGAGAACACGAGAAATTCCGCCGTCATCACCGCGCAGACTGTATGCACCCCGCGATCTTCCGGTCCGGTATTGCAGCACCCGTCACGCCAGAAACCTGTCACCGGATCTGTCCCGCATGTGACAAGCCGTTCGTTCAGCACATTCAGCGCTGGCGCACGCCCGCCGCCACGCTCTGCCGATTCACGATAGGCCATCCAGTCCTCCTTAGCCCGCCAGTTGCACGGCAGCGTTCACGGTCAATGCCAGGATGACGGTATTGTAGAAAAACGCGACGATCGAATGAACCAGCACCGAGCGACGCATCCGGCGGCCGGAAACCTCGACGTCCGATGTCTGCGCCGTCATGCCCAGTACGAACGAGAAATAGAGGAAGTCGATAACATCCGGTTCCTCGTCGCAGGGAAACTTCAGCCCCTCGCGCGAGCCGCCATCTTCGTCCTGCGCATAATAGAGCCGGCTATAGTGCAGCGCGGCGCTCGCATGCACCGTCGCCCAGCCGAGTGGAATAGCAGCGATGGCGGCCCCGATGGCCCAGCCGGTCACGCTCTCGCTCGATGTCATCAGCGTGAAGATCGCCGTGAGGCTGGAGATCACTGCGCCCAGCGTCAGTGCTGTGACGAGAAATACGCCCTCATCCTCAACGCGTGCATGTTTCATCGTGCTCTCGGGCGTGGAGCCCACAGCGAAGACGATCAGCAACACCAGATAGATGAGAAAAAACGCATCCGCCGCGGCGATACCGCGCACCGCAAGCGAATTGCCCGATGCCGCGAAGAACGCCGCAATCGCTCCGGCAGCCCCGATATAGAAACGGTGATGTTGATAGAAATGGCGCTGCAGCGGCTTTTGTTTGGGTGCGGCCTGAGGCTTCTTTTTTGCGGTCATGATGCCAGGGGAGTTGAGCGGATCAGCCTAGGCACGCCGCAGCGCCCGTCAACGCGGGAAAATGGGCTCACGCTGGCCGCGCATGCGTGCAGCCATAGAGCCACTGCCCGGCATTGAGGAGCCCGTGCACGCCCTGCGCTGCGCGCCCGGCAAGCCCGGTGTTCGAGACAAGGTCGTAATTTTCGACCGCCTTCCATGGTGGCCGCCAGCCTCGCATCCGGCGCGGACTTGCCAGACTCCAGGTAAAGCGCACCGTGCGGTCGCGGGTGAACAGCAAGGCGGGGTTCACCGCGCTGGTGCGGGTCATCACCGGGCTCGGCCAGTCGAAGGCGGCCTCGGCCCCGGCGGCATGCAGCGTCGCGAAGGCTCGGCGCACGGTTGCGGGCGGCAGATACATCAGCAGCCCTTCGGCAACCGCCAGCACCGGCGTGCCGGGCTCAAGTCCCGTCGCGCCGAACATCTCAGGGTCGTTGAGATCGAGCACCATCGTCGTCCGGCGCTTGTCCTGCTTGAAGAGCTCGCTGCGCAAAGCGACAACGGGCGCGAGATCGCTGTCGATCCAGCGAAATGCTTTGCGGCCGACTGCCGCAGCAACGCGCTCATACATCGTGTTGAGCCCCGACCCGAGGCTGATGACCGTCGCCTTGTCATGCCCGGCAATAAAGTCCGCGCAGACGCGGTCGAACCATTGAGCGCGCAGGATGCAGCTCTTTGCCGTCGCCGCCGACCAGGCGTAGCGCCGCACATTCACATCGAGCTGTTCGACCAGCGCCTCGGCAGCGAGATCGCTGAAGCCGAGCTTGGGATAACGCGTGCGCGCCATAGCGCGGGCCGACAGGGGAATGAACAGCGTCTCGCTCGCGCCGGTCAGTGCGCGTGCCCGTTTGGCAATAGTCGTCTCGATCATCTCATGCTGTCCGCAAATTGCGGCAAAGGCCGCGCAGCCAGCCTATCGCGATCAGAGCGATTTGAGGAACGCTATTAGCGCCGCACGGTCATCGGCCGGCATCGCCCTGAACGCCTCACGCGATTTAGCTCCTTCGCCGTCATGCCAGAGGATCGCTTCGGCGAAACCGCGCGCTCTGCCGTCATGCATCAGCAGCGTGTGGCCGTTGACTTGCTGGACGAGGCCAAGCCCCCAGAGCGGCGGGGTCCGCCATTCCGTTCCAGATGCTTCGAAATCCGGCCGGTCGTCTGCGAGGCCCGGCCCCATGTCGTGCAGCAGCAGATCGGTGAAGGGATGGAAGGTCTGCTTGACAAGTTCGGGCAGTGCCGCATCCGGCCCGGTCTCCAGCGTCGGCATATGACACGCCGCGCAGCCGGCCTGACGGAACAACGCCTCCCCGCGCGTGACGGCGGCACCTGTTTCGTCGCGCTGGCGCGGCACGGCCAGCGTCTGCGCATAGATGACGAGCTTGGTGACGAATTCGCCGGAGATTTCAGGACCGTCCGTCACGCTCTGATCGAACGCCGCGCGACAATCGGCCTGCGCCTCGCTGCAGTTCTGCTTCGGCAGGACCGGAGTGGTAAGTCCGATATCGCCCAGGCCGGCATCGACGCTCTGATCGAGAATGGTCGGTGCATTCGCCTTCCAGCCGAAACGGCCAATGCGCGTCACGGCCTGCGAGTCGCTCCAGACGCGATTGACCCGGCCCGAGATCCCGTCGCCATCGGCATCGTCAGGGTCGGCCAATGCCAGAAGCGTCGCCTCCGGCACGCTCTCCAGCAGCCCCATTCCGATCATCTGCGGGGCGACGCGCGGGCTGGTCAGCACGCCGTCCATCGAGCCATAGGCGAGATCGGCGAAACTCATCGACGGTTTGCGCAGCGAATAGGTTTTGCCGTCGCCATACGTACCGGGGATTTCCGCGTAAGTGATGAGCGCGCGGCCTTCCGGCTTCACGCCGCCGATCGCCCGGTCGCTGAGCTGCGTGCCGTAGGCCGGGTGCGGCATCGGCCCGCCGCGCTCGGTTTTGCCGGGTATGCTGAGGCGGACCAGCATCGAGTCCATCGGATCGCCAACATTTTCCGGCGGGCGGCCCCGGCCGTCAAAGGTGTGGCAGGCCGCGCACGAAACACGGTTGAAGAGCGGCCCCAGCCCGTCGAACGATTTA
>Ga0105044_10000382_pt1 | contig 54010 bp, 44 predicted proteins | sample MAT01_FD_78092 | JGI IMG/M metagenome (GOLD analysis project Ga0105044, IMG submission 78092) | Freshwater microbial communities from Lake Fryxell liftoff mats and glacier meltwater in Antarctica - MAT-01 | ecosystem: Environmental > Aquatic > Freshwater > Ice > Liftoff microbial mat | place...
AACAGCCACTTGACTCAAATCCTTCGATGAATTTATCCCAGTGACACCTGTCGCCGTAAATTATTACACATGTAATATAACCGCCCCTCGAAAACGGCCGCTTTAGGGACAGGCTCTAAGTAACCGATCAGAAACGTCTAATACCTTCTTTTAGCGGGGTTGGTGTCTGGTTCCTCCGCTCGTGGTTTCTCCTCTTCATCTGCCGCTTCCAGGTTCAGCGGGTGATGAGGTAGTGGAGCGTCGCGGGCCGCAGTGCGAGGTGGGAGGCGGTGCCCGCGTCGCCAGTGGGGACCCCATTGAAGTCCAGGGCGGTGACCTTGAGTCGGGCGGCATCGGTGCGTTTGAAACCCACGGTGCCACTTAGTTTTTTAACCTGCCACGGGTCGTGGCCAAGGTTCTTGATGCGTCGCGATCCGGCCTCCGCTGCCTCGGTGGTGAAACCGCTGGATCGTTCCTCGGACATGATCTGCAACAGGATCCGTCCCGACGTGGCGAGCGGTTGATCATCCATCGAAACCGCGATGATGTGCACCAAATCGAGATCACTGGACAGCGTCAGCGCCGGGAGTTCAACGGTGCCCACCGATGCGAGTGCGCCACTGGCGCCCTGAGCCTGCGGGGCATTGATGACCAGCAGGCCCTTGGCGTAGTCGAGACGCAGTTCACCGGTCGTGCTGGTCACTGTTTGCGCCGCCCGGTTTACGTACCGTTTGAGATCGATCACATCCACCCCACCGGCTCCGCCGGTGAACTGGACCTGCGAGCGGCCCACATAGTGCAGCAGCGGATCGAGGCGCTGTCCCGCCTTCACCTCCAGACCGTCCGGCAGGTCCTTGAGGCGGAGTTCGTCAAACGAGGCGTCCTGGGGCAGGGGTGTGCCCCGGAGATCGCGGAGGTCGTTGGTGTTGAGTCGGACCGTTGCCACCACCGCGCCGGGTGAAATGAGTCCTCGCCGATACAGCAGGGCCGTGGCGGGGAATTGCCCGAGCATCGCGGGCGTGGCGAGTGTCCATGGCTGCATCCAGTAACCGGGCTTCACCGCCCACTGTGCACCATCCAATGCGAAATGGACGATGCAGTCGCTCTCCTGCAATGCCCCGTACGCCGCATAATAAAGCGGCGCTTCGGAGCGGTACCGGTTCGGCCGGGTGAAGGTGGTCTCGGAAATCATCGAAGGATGATCATCATACTGCGGATCCATCACCGGATGGACAAACTGCCGAGGCTTGCCGGGTTCCCCCGCATCGAACCGGAGCGCGCTGCGATCGCTGTAGGTGTGTCCGGACCGGATTGACCACGCGGCGTTGTCCCCTTTGTGATTGCACTCAAAGTAGCCGTGTCGATCGACAAAATCACCGACGCCATAGCTGAGCTTCTCCAGTGGCCCGAACACCTCCGGACTGGCCGTGGCCCAGTTGCTGGCGTGGATGAGACCCTTGAACCCGAGCGAACGAAGCCAGTCATGGGTGTCCTTGTAAAAGGCGGTCTGCACCTCCAGCAGAAACGCCGCGGTGTCGCGGTCACGGGCGGTCCGGTCGTTGGCGATGTTCCACAGCGGACGGAACGCCATGCGCCCTTCGGACGGCACGTCCCGCTTGAGCGCCGGCGACTTCCACGCCGTCAAGGCGGCCTCCGGTGACCCATGCTTCGTCCGCAGCCAGTCGCCGAAACGTCTCTCGAGCAGATGAAGCTGCGCGTCGGGAAGGTTGCCCTCGGAAAAGGTCCAGAAGAACAAGGAGTCCTCGTTCTGGATCTCGATCCCAAACACCGCCGGGTCGTCCACGAGTGCTTTTCCAGATCCTTCACCGGTTGTGGTGAGTAGCGCCTTGAGCCAGTCCCGGTATTTCTCTTGGAACCCGGGATTGAACATCAGCGCAGCGAACGGGTGCTTCTGCCCGTCGTAACCGCCGAGCCAGGCCAAGTCCCGTGTCGGTGTGAACCACAGCGGAAAGTAGATCGAGAAATGCGTGTAGATCCCCTCGCTCCGCATGGCGTCCACGACTTCCCGGGAATGGCGAACCTTCGCCATATCCGTTTCGCCGTCCTTGTCGAAGAGCGGACCGTGCACCCGGACCAGGTTGACGCCGTACTGCGCGAGCAACCGAGCGCACTTCCTCAAATCGTCGCCATGCAGGTCGGACGGCGGCCCATTCACCGCCCAGAACCGCACGGGTTGGCCATGGGCGCTGTGGATGAACTGCCCGTTCGTCGCAGTGATCCATCCGTTCGCACCGGCAAACTTCTCATTGAGGAACCGCAGGTCGATCGCGCTCCGCGACGCATCCAGGTCGGACGCCGGCGCAAAATCGAACCAATCGGATCCCGCCCCCGGTTTCCCTGTATCGCGGAGCGCCGCGGGATCCGGTTGAGGCGCAGTCAACGACGCGAACGGAATCAATAGGCAGAGCAGTAGGAACGTGCGCAGGATCATCATGAAGGCGGAATCAATCCGCCCACGAGAGTCGCACGCGGTTTACCGTCCGGAAAGGGTTGGGATGGTATCCGTTGACGTGGGCGGCTGAAGTTCCGAAACAGAAGGACCTTCTGTTCGAGGGTCTGGCACCGGGTTTCCCCCGCCTTCAAGATCTGCTGCAACGCAGCCGATAGTGAGCGACCGCCTGAATCCGTGAATGGTTACTTGCCGAGCAACGCACTGGCGGCCTCGATGGCGGCCTCGATGGCGGCCTCGATAGCGGCGGAGAAATCCGGCAGCCTGTGTCGGCGCGCGCAGGCTTCCAGGCGGCGGACGGTCACTGGCGACAACTTCACCGTCTTGCGGGTTTTCCCGAGTGAGCGACGACCCGCGCCCGGGCGTTTGCCGCCTCGTCCCACCAAGCGGGCACGTCCGCTGGCGAGAGCCTCGTCGGTGGTCTTCGGCTGATCAGAGAAATCGATCTCGGCAGCGGGCTTGGCAGCGAGCCGGGCGAGGCGCGCCTTGTCGGCGACCGAGAGGGACCGGGCCTTAGCCTCGGCGAGGGACAGTTTAATCGTGGGCACGGTAGCGTTTCCTTCCCTGGCGGCTGGCGGGGCGGGCTGAAATGATACGAGTGGTGCCGGAGCGGTCGGTGTGTGTGACGGTGGCAACCAGCAGGGCGGCGATCATTCCGGCGGTGTTTTCGCGGTATTCGGTTGGATGGCGGGCGTTGGTCACCGTGAGCCGCCGGGGATCCGCAAACACAAGGACCGCTTCTGGGAAACTGATGCCGTGGTTGGTGAGATTTTTAGCAGCCTTGTCGGCGTCCCACTCTTCCCCCAGGAGACCTTAACCGGTTAAATGTGGCGATAGCGCGGAGGAACAGAAGAACCTTCTCGGTTAGAAGGTCTGGAACCTGGTTCAAAATACTGGAACCTGGTTCAAAATAATAGGCGTACTAATAATATCCCCAAAGCGCCGCACACCTTCTCTACCGCCGCGGAGCAGTGCGGTCAGACTTGATGGACGGCGAGTTGGTCTGGGAAATGTCAGGGGTCAGGCCGTAGCGCACGGCGAGGGTCGGATTCACGCCGGGAGAACTTCGAAGAAGTTGGGTGACTTCGCTTGAGGCTGTCCAACCGCGGACGGCGAGGATGGCCTCGACCAATACTTCGGGAGCCGCATTGGTCGGTACACCAAAATGCTGGTAGAAGTGGGAGATCCGGGCGTCTGCAGGGGCGTGGCTACGGAGTTCGGCCACTAATAGTTTGCGGACTTCCTGCTGCTGTTCCGCGAGCCAAGCCCGTTGTTGTAGGATTGTGAGCTGGATATTCCCCAATCCCGCGGCAGTGATGGCCACGGCTAAGCCGATTCCCAGGCCCGCCAGTTGCCGGAAGATCTGGTGGGACGGGACGACTAGTCGCCGGAAATTGCGACCGGCCAGCAGGACCAGGGTGGTCAGAAAGACCGCCGCGAGTACACCCGCCAGGCTTCCGGCAAGAACCCGGTTGAACTCGAGGGTGGGAGCCCAGGCGGGAGGCGCCATCGGCAGGTAGGACTCCCAGGGATTGCGGCTAATTCGGTCGTCGAGGTGGTTACCCAGAAAGAGGATAATGAGACCGATAATCCCGGCCATTCCGGCACCGATTCCGACCGCCGCGGCCGTGGCCCTCATGGTATTTCGACAAATTGAGGAGGCGTAAATGCTGAGGGCGAGGAGGAACAAGAGGAGGCCGGAGTAAATGAGGAGGGGCCAAAGTTCGGGTTCGCCCCAGCCGTTGCGTAATTCTTCGCGCCCAAAACCCAGTCGGAGCAGGACCCCGGGAAGGGCGACCCCCAGTCCCAGACTCACTGCCGTGGTCACCCCCAGCTTGATCCTCCATTGCCGCGCCAGAGAGGCGGGTTGGGTGAGTTGCCATTCGAGCGTTCCCAGTTCGCGCTCCTCGGCAATGCAGGCGGCGCCGGTGCTGATCACCAACAGGCCTCCCAGCAGACCCGCCAAGAGGGTCAAGCTGCCGACTTCATTCAGTATCCTGAGTCCTTCCTCCGAGGTGGCGACGAAGCGAAGACCCAGCCAAAGCGCCCACAGTCCTATCATCAGACTGGCGACCAACCAGGGCACCACCTGTAGGCGTAGTTCCTTACGAATAAGCTGCCCGGTAGCGCTGGCGACCGGAAAGATCCGCGCTAACAGGAGGTCCAGCGGTAAGCTGAGGGGATGCAATTTGGATTCTGCCCGCCCTCCGGCCCCTCCTTCCCGGAGTTGGAGGTCCCGGAACTGGTGCCAACCCAAAACCAACGTGGTGAGTAAATAGACGGGAATGCCCCCCGCGAGCAGCCAGGTAGTCCACTCCAACGGCAGGGCCTCCTCGGGGAATCGGACGCGTGCGATGCCCTGTAGTCCCAGGGTAGCGGCGAGATAGAGGATTGGCGGAACCGTGACGCTGAAGACCAGACCAGCCAGCGTGCTACGGCTCAGTAGACTGAACAGCGGCCCGCCGCAGAAGGCGAACAGGGCCACGAGGATTATTTCGTAGCCGTTGCTCCCCTGGTCACCAGAACTGGCCAAGGGCGGAAGCAAGAGCACCAGATTGGCGGTGGCCAGGAAGAGCAACCCGGCGAGCACCGCCATCTTTTCACGGAACACGGCGCCTCGGGATTTGGGCTGGGCCAGGAGACTCGCCAAGGTGCGTTGTTCGAATTCGCTACCAAAGGCGGATGCCCCCATCAGGAAACAGCCGAAGGGGTATCCAAAGAGCATCCACACCGCCCACTCCCGTTCGATTCCCCAGGTCATTAGGCTGGGAACCAGGGTCGCCAGGAGGAAACCCGGGAGTTGAACGCGCAGTTCCTTCATAATCCTCCGCGGACGGTCGCCCGCGGGACTGGCCCGCCACCACAGCACTGGGACGACCACGACTCCGGCGAGCAGCAGGCGCAGCACCAGAGCCGGATGCACCCGGGAGAATTCGTTGAAGGTCGCCCAGAGGATCCCCAGCAAAGGGGGCAGCGGTAACAGCAACCAAGCCGGGTGAAAGCTATTACGCGAGGAAGGCCAGGAGAGGGTCATGACAGGTCCTTACTTCACGGCGTTGAGAAAAATCTCCTCCAAGGTCAATGACTCGGCCTGGACGCTGACGGGATGACACGCCCGCAATCGTTCAAGAATCGCGTCGCTATTGCCGTTCACGATCAGTTCCAACGAACGCCCGTTTCGGCGGACCGATTTGGCATCCTTGAATTCGCTCTCCGCGGGAAGGTCTCCGGTGAACTCTGCGCGCAGTCGCCGGAAGCGGGAACGCGCTTCATCCGCATTGGCGGTCAAAATGGCACGCCCCTGATCCAACACGGTGAACCGGTCAATCAAGCCTTCGAATTCACTGATCAAATGGGTCGAGACGAACACCGTTCGTCGGCCAGGGGCCGCATCTTGATACGCGCCAATCACGGTTTGGATGAACTCTCGTCGTACGAGTGGATCGAGTCCGGAAGTGGGTTCATCGAGGAGGAGCAGATCGGGTTCGGCGGCGATGGCCCCGATCAGGGCGAGTTGCGTTCGTTGTCCTTTGCTGAGGCCAGAGGTGGGCGCGATGGGGTCCAGTTGAAATTGCTTTAGCAGAGAGGATTCAACGTCGTGATTCCAGTGTCCGCGGAAGCTGGCCTGGTATTCGAGCGCTTCTTGGACCGTCATCCAGGGATAGAACGCGACAAAGTCGGGAACGTAGGCGAGGCGCGCCTTGACGGCGGCTTCGTCGCGGGCGGGATTTAGTCCGAAGACGCGGACCGTACCGTCGGCGGGGCGGAGGAGATTCAGGAGGCACTTGATGGCGGTGGTTTTGCCGGCGCCATTCCGGCCGAAGAACCCGTAGCATTCGCCGGGTTCGACCGAGAGGCTGAGTCCGTGCAACGCCTCGGTTCGGCCGTAGCGATAGGCGAGGTCATGGAGTTCGATGGCAGGTGCGCTCATGGCGGTTCAGTTAGTTGGAACGACTGCGAAGAAATGGAAGGCTCAGGGTCACTCCACCCCCGACGAGCGACATTCCCAGGAGCAGAAATAGGCCGCTGATTCCTGGGAGAATGCCCTGGGTTCGCCAGTGCGCGATGGCAGGCATAATGAAGCCAAGGCCTACCAAGACAATGGCCAGGGCGGAAAGGATGTAGACAAGGCGTTTCATGGGGTCAGGAGGAGAAAGTTCGGCGGGACGAATCCAAAAAGTCAGGCGGGCGTGTTCTGCTGTTGCTGTTGTTCCCGAAAATGGGCAAGGCGTTCGTCGAGGAGAGACTTGAGGTCCTCATCGGAAATTTGGAGGTGATGGGCCTGGACGATCAGGGTGTCGAGTTCGGCGGCGATCCGCTCGGAACGGACCGACCGGCGAAGCGGAGAGGCCCCATTCGCTTTGAGAAAACACCCGGCGCCTTGGCGGGTCTCGATGACTCCCTCGGCTTCAAGTTCGGCGTAGGCCCGGGCCGCGGTATTACGATTGATTCGGAGTTCTTCGGCGAGGGTCCGGACGGAGGGAAGGGTGTCGCCCGGACGCAACGAACCTCCGGCGGCCGCGGCCTTCACCTGCTGCACGATCTGCAAATACACCGGAACTCCGGTCTTGAAATTGACGAGCATGCGCATGGTGAACGTTTGGAAACTGTCATAGGACAGCGGGACAGTCAAGCCGAAGAAATTTGGCGGGAACCAGCGGGGCCACTGAGGGAACGAAGCGCCATTCCGATCTTAGCTTGTGTCGGGGGTGGGCGGGAATATCCCACCGAAAGAAGTGGGCACGAAACGCACCGTTCCTAGCCCATCAGCCTCACGGTTCGTAGAGGCGGGTGGCTCGTTCTTGAAGCCAGCGAATGTCGGGATTAAAGGGCTGTTGCAGCGGGATGGGATTGTCGGTCCAGTCCAGGCCTTTGCGAATAGGGGGGACGGTTCGGGGATCCACCCAGCGCCGGATTTCGGAATGGCCGTCAGCGAAGGAAAGTCCACCCGCCCGACCGTGGTAGGAGCCGGGCAGGTCGACCGCCCAGTAGGTTTCCTCGGGCCGATCGGGCCAACCCGCCATGTCGATGAGGTAGTTGCCGTAGTTGATGGTGTCTTCGCGTTGATCCCAGAAGAGGGCGGTCATTACGGGACCCGGATCCACGACGTCATCCAGGCGACGATACAGACGCCAGGGAGGACTTGAACCCCCGGGAGTCACTTGCAATTCGCCGCCAAACCCGCCGAACCAAGCGCTCATGGCCATGCTCCGGACGCGGGGCAGGCTGCGACCTTGCCAGGGTCCATCGACGGGGGTGACTCGGCTGGTATCGGCGGGGCATTGGAAGATTCCGGCGGCCTTACCGCAGTAGGGCCAGAGTGGGCTGGTGTGGATATCTCGGGTGGCATCCCAGTTGGATGGATTGTCGTCGCGAAAATCCAACCACCCGGTCATCCAGGGGGGAAGGTAACTCGAATTGCCTTCGTTGCCGGGGCTGGCGGACGGAATCCGTTCGCCGTGATCGAGCGCGTAGGTGAGCCAGGCGAGGGTGAGTTGACGGTGGTTATTAAGACACTGGATGCCTTGGGCCTTCTGCCGGGCGCGTCCGAGGGTGGGTAGAAGCAAACTTGCCAGAATGGCGATGATGGCGACGACGACGAGGAGTTCGATGAGCGTAAACCCGCAAACTTCGGAGGGGCTCCGTGTTTGCGGGGTTCCCTTTGACGTGTCGCGTTTCTGGGGAATGACCCTCATGGTGACGGTCTGAACATTAGCGGCTGGCGGGAGATTTCCCAGTCGCAATCGTCCAGCCGGGTCGTGAATTCGGACGTTCCAATGGTTTCGACGTGGGCGAGATTTCTTCCGGATTCCAGGCTTGTCGTAGGGTGGGGGCTGAGCGATATCCTCCCTCTAAGATGAATCCCCCAGTTTTGCGCTCACGCGCCTTCACCCTGATAGAACTGCTCGTGGTGATTGCGATCATCGCGATTCTGGCCGGAATGCTGTTGCCGGCGCTGGCCAAGGCGAAATCCAAAGCTTTAGCGATCCGGTGCAACAACAACCATCGCCAGATCGGGTTGGGGCTGCACATCTACGCCGACGACCACCGCGATTCGTACCCGGTTTATTCGGACTGGGGAACGATGGGTGGAAAGACGGGATTGCTCGCTCTACACGGGGGCTTTGTCGCAGTGACCAACCGGCCGATGAACATCTATGTTCCGGCGTTCGAAGCGTGGCACTGTCCGGCCGACAAAGGCGATTCCCTGTGGAAAGACCAGTTTAAGCCCAAGAAGATCAAGAGTTGTTACGACGCCTGGGGCAACAGTTACCTCACGGTCTGGGCGGTGGAGACGCTGCGAGTGAAGCATGTCACGGGCGACTCAAAAGCCCCTAAAGGTTCCAAGGAGGCGGCCGCCATCAAGACGAGCGAGATTGCCCGAAGTGCCTCCAATAAGCTGATTCAGGGAGACTGGCCTTGGTGGGCGGACCGGAATAAAGACGACCCGATGAGTCAATGGCACAACTACAAGGGCCAATACCGCATGAACGTTCTGTTCGGTGATGGGCACACGGAGTACTTCGCGTTCCCCAAGACGGCCTATCAATGGAATTACTCCGGCCCGGCGCCCGATCCGGCGTTCACTTGGTGGTGATGGCTGCAGACGGTTCCGGGAAGGTTTGACCACCGGTTCCCCTAGGACCGGCCTGGTATTGTTCGGACGCTCGACTCAGGGTCGGCGTTTCCCTCATGGATGGGTCCATTTCTGTCATCCCGTTGGATCGAGCGCAGGCGGCCGAGCGAAATCGCTTCATCCGGTTGGCCCGGTTGATTTATCGGAACGATCCGAATTGGGTCGCCCCCTTGGATTCGGAATTGCAGGCGGTGATCGGACCGCGGAATCCGTTCTTCACGCACGCGGAGGGCCAACTCTGGGTAGCCGTTCGCGAAGGGCGTGAGGTTGGGCGGATTGCCGCGGTGGTGGATCACTCACACAATGCACTCCATCGCGAACGCACCGCTTTTTTCGGCTTCTTCGAGTGCATCGATTGCCCGGCCACCGCCGCCGCCCTCTTTCAGGCGGCTTCAGACTGGGCCCAGCTTCGGGGAATGGCTCATCTGCGTGGGCCCATGAATCCTTCGATCAACGACGAATGCGGTCTGTTGGTGGACGGATTCGACCGCCCGGCGGTGCTCATGATGAGTTACAATCCGCCGTACTACCCCGCCCTAATCGAAGGGGCGGGCTTTGTTCGAATTAAAGATCTATTCGCCTTCATTATTGAAGTGGCTTCCGCACCGGAACAACGCTTGCGGCGGTTGCGGCAGAGTCTCGCCCGGCGGAATCCCGAGGTGACGTTGCAGCCGGTGACCCGAAAATCCCTGCCGTCGGATGTGCCGCGGATCAAGCGCGTCTATAATGACGCGTGGGAGAATAATTGGGGAGCGGTCCCGTTGACTGGCGAGGAGGTTGATTTCCTGGTGGAAAGATTGAAGCCGCTCTTGGTGGACGGGTTGGTTTGGCTGGCCGAACAGCGGGGTGAGCCGGTCGGGTTTCTGTTGGCCTTGCCCGACTTCAATGAGGCGTTGCACGCCTTAAGCGGACGAATGTTGTCCTTAGGACTTTTTCGAGCGGTGCCCTATCTGCTGGGCTGGAAGCGGCCCGCCGCCATGCGCTTGGTGGCCTTGGGGGTGCGCCAGGAATTTCGTGGTCTTGGGATTGAGGCAGCCATGCTGGCGGAGACGCTGAGGGCGAGCCAGCGCGAGGGTTATCGGGAGTGCGAGGCTTCCTGGGTGTTGGAAGACAATACCGCCGTCCAGAGAGTCATCGAAGTATTCGGGGGACGTCGGTACAAGACCTACCGCCTCTACGAACGCGCGGTGTGAACGCCGTACCTGGGCTGTGTGGTTTTTGGGTTCAGTACTCCGTGCCGGTCTAATGAATGGCGTTGGTTGCGCGCCCGGCTCGTGGGTCAATGCGATCGTAGAGCCAGTTTCCCACCGGCACCAAAATCGCGGCCGTCAGGATTCCGGCAACGACATCGATGACATAGTGGTAGCGGCCATAAACGGTGGAGACGCACAAGAGGAACGCGACAAGGGTGTGGAGCCATCGGATCGGTCGCAGATAGCGCCAAGAAAACCACAGGGTCGTCAGCGCCACAGCCACGTGACTACTGGGAAAGGCCGCGCTTCCTGCCTCAAAGGTCCGGTAGACGAACCGCACGATTTGGAAAAAGGGGCCGGAGGAAACCGAGTCCGGAAAACCCGGCGGCAGGATTCCTCCGTAAAGTTCCCCATAGAGGGACCGTTCCGGACTGTTCCGAAAAAACAAGCGTGGACCGATCACGGGAACGAATAGGTAGGTGAGATAGCAGCCGTAAAAGACAAAGGACATGACCGCGACAAAATGCCGTAAGGCTGTGGGCTGGCGGAGCCACAGCCAGAGCGGAATTCCCGCGACCATTAGGTAGAAACTGAAGTACGCAGCATACAGCAGTTCGCTCAGCCAGATCTGGGGAGCGGCGTTCATGAAACTCACACTGGGCTGGTACCCGAACACCTGGTGTTCGAAACGAATCAGGTGAGGATCCAGTCGGGGTGTGCCGACGAGCGCATTGATCAGTTCGGTTTCGCGATAGAATCCCGTATAGAGCAGGATGGGATAAAATTCCCGGAGAAATTGGAGGAGTGGGGAAGCCTTCCCGGAGGCGGTGGCGCGCACCAACCCGTGAATCGCACCCATCGCTGAACTATGGGCGAGCAAGAGCCAAGGCCAATAACTCAGCGCATCTCCGCGCAGGCTAAAAACCAGCAGAGCCACCGTGACCAGATAGCCTTGGGTAGCCCAATCAATGAACCGATAGGAACGCATCAGCCCGGGCTTCTTCCCTGACCTGGGCTAGAAGGGCACGAAAAATTGCACGAATCCTCCGTTCGGTTTTTCGGATTCCGGCCGAACTGTCCGGTGCGGGTGGGCCGATTCAGTTTGTTCGATTGAGCGGCGAGCTGTTTCCGCAGATACTGAGGTTATGCGCCGATGGTCACGCCGCCACTTTCTGCTCCTGGCTGTGGGCATTCCCGGCGTGATCCGGGCGCAGACCGAACAGATGAGTCTCGATGACTTGGTTGCGGCGGGTGAGCAGTATCTGCGGGAAAATGTCGATCCCAAGACGCTCGAGGCGTGGCAGCAGAATTTCGATGTCGAACGGGCGGAGACACTCTTGAAGGAATTGCAGGGGAAGTTTCAGGGCGAATACGTCCTCGAGCTCGGGGAAGCGCGGACGACCGCCCGAGCCCTGCTGCCCTTGCTGGAGACCTTACCTCAGACGCGTGCCTATGGCGGATGGCTGCGGCCGCGAATGGACTATTTCGAGGTCGCGGACCAGTTGTTGATCGATATCCCGCCACCCCAGATCCAGCCGGGCCAACCGAAACCACGACCGGCCACTCCAACGCCGGAACAAGAACGGCGAGCCTGGACGGTTCAGGTCGCCAAGAGTCCGCTCTCGCGTAGATCGGCCCGTTGGGTGCCTCGATTGAAGCCGATCTTCCTCTCCGAGCGCGTTGCGCCCGAACTCGTTTGGCTGGCCGAAGTGGAATCGGCGTTCAATCCCGAAGCACAAAGTCCGGTGGGCGCGGCCGGGTTGTATCAACTCATGCCGGCCACGGCCCAGTCTTTGGGGCTGAAGTTGGCTCCGCAGGACGAACGAAAGAATGGGGACAAGAATGCCCGGGCGGCGGCCGCGTATCTTCGTTATCTGTACCTTAAATTTCGTGATTGGCGTCTGACGTTGGCGGCGTTTAACGCGGGTGAAACGCGGGTTCGCGAAGCCCTGAAATCAACTCAGGGCAAGACTTTCGAGGACATTGTCCGGTGGCTTCCGGCCGAAACCCAAATGTATGTCCCGAAGTTCGAAGCCGTGCTCAAACGACAGGAGCGCAAGACGCTGGATCAATTGCCCGCGGCCCGGCCTTAGAGTGCGCCGGAAACTAAGCAGGGGCCCTTTCGCGAAATTCATGCGCGTCGTTTACCGTTGAAATCGCTGATTTGCGAACGCGTGGTCCGGAAGCGGGTGAATTCCTCGTTTTTGCGAGGTGAGTTTTCGCGGGTTTGCGACCGCGGTTGGAGCCGTAGTTCGTCGATACGTTCGGCGGGAACGAGTTAACTCAGGGTAGATCGAGGAAGGCCGATGCAACTTTGAGAATGGGCGCCCTTCTGCTGCGCCGTAGGTCCTATGACGATCAAGCTGAACCCGCATTTGGTAGGAGCGGTCGTTCTAGCCGGCTCCACCCTCGGGACGGTGGGGGATTCCTGGCTCAGCGAGTATCATCTGATCGTTAGCGGCGAACTTCGCAATGTCGGTGAGATTGAAGGACGAACGTTGTTGAATGACGTCACCCCTAAGAATTCGTTTAAAGTGGGAGTGAACTACAGCTCCGATCCTTCACAGATCAATTTGGCGATTGGTGGCGAGCTGCAAAAGGGTGGGGCGATTCAGTTGTATTCGGGAAGTGCCTACTACAGCGGAGAGGCCTCTCAGCATGGTAACCAATGGACGCTGCTGACCAATTCGGGTCACAAGCGGACCTTGAACAAGAATGGCAAGGAAGGAATGGTGACGGACAAGTCGGACCTCGTTCCATTCGAACGTGCCTTCGGGGGGATTAGGACGGAATCGGAGTATTACGCGTCTTTGAAAGCAAACAGTTCGCTGAGCTACTCGGGCAATGCCGTCACGTTCGTGATTGGGGATGGGGTAACGGACGGTGAGGTTGCTGTTTTTTCCCTGAGCGAAAGCGACATGAGCAATCTCTTCATCAATGGGAAGACGGCTCAAATTGAGTTCGACCTCAACAGGGTCGACCCGTCCGCAGTGATGATCAATGTCGCTGGGCTTGAATACGCGTGGGAAAAGGCGGCTAACTTTGTCGGACTGTGGACGGAAAATAAACCCGGCGTGGAGGACAGCTTTCGTTCGAAAGTGATGTGGAACTTTTCGAACGCGACCGACCTTACCATGAACCGAGGCTTCTACGGCACATTGCTGGCTCCCTACGCCACGCTGAAGAACAGTGGAGGTGCCATGGAAGGGGCGGTGGCGGTCAAGAATCTAGACTCCTCGGTGGAGATCCACGCCCCGCGGTTTAACGGGACTTTCAAACAAGGTGCTCAAGTCCCCGAATCCTCGACCGGAGTGGCGGCCGCGGCTCTGTTTGTGCTGGGAGCCCACGCCTATTTGCGCCGGCGCCGGGCTGCACGTACCGAATCAGTTTAGAGAGGATCCAACGATTCCTTCGTTCGATAAGGTCAGGTTCCCGGTTGGGAAAGGATAATTCCTCGGTTCCTCGGTTTGACTGTGGTTTGGGCGGGCGCGCATGTTCCGTCTTGTTGAAGAACCCCTGGTTAATTGCAGTTGTTTGGTTGTGGTGGCTGAGCGGAGCGACTCAATGCTCCGCTGCGGCCACGAATAGCGTCCCGCCGGACGCCTTGATCCTCCGCCGGTTTGAGTGGATTCCGCCGTTTGCCGCGCCTCGCGTGATCTCCGCCCGGTTTCCCCGCGAGAATCCCGTTATCTCGGTCGAGCGGCTCCTAATGGCGGACGGTGTCCTGTGGGCGGCCTTACGACCCCGCAAATCTTCCACTCTTCCGCCCGGTCAAGGGCGCCTTTGGTCCTACAGCGACGCTCGGGGTGTGCTGGAGCCGGTTCGTGGCTCTTTGGAAATCCACAGCGTCAATGCGTTAGCCGCCGACCCTCGTCGACTCTGGTTGGCCTTAAACGGTGGGCTCGCGTCACTGGAGTTTAAGACCAGCGTGGTCGACGCCTTTGGTCCCGCTCAAGGGTTTGTCAGCACCGATGTGGCGGGAGTGGGTCTGATCGAGGGTACCGTGGTTGCCCTGGGACGCTTCGGGATGCTGTGGGGATTGCCCCCAGGTTCGAGTAATTTCGTCCGCGCCAGTGAAGCCGCGCCTTCTGACAATCCCCGGTCGCCCTCACCCTGGAGCACCTTTACCACGTCCGGTGATTGGATGGCGGCCATTTCGACGTCCATGATCGCCCTGCGACATCGACGAGGTCAGCAATGGATCAGTATGCGCGATGAACTCATGAATGGCTCTCCCCGGCTCAGTCATCCCGTCTTTCAATGTGTCGCCGGAGATGGAGAGGGCGGTTTTTGGATCGGCAGTGATGCCGGACTGCATTGGGTCAATCCGGAAAGCAACGTGGTGGAGAACCGGTTCGCGGCCTTGTCGGTTTCCATTCACGGGGGGTTAGGAATGCGGGTGGCTGCTGGCTTTCAGGCCTCTCCTGTGGCCTACGAAATGGCCCGGCAACGCGTCATCGAGCAGGTGCGCGAACTTATGCGTGACCGAGCTCGCTACGCCCGTGCCAGTGCTGGATTGAAGGATCCCATCAACCCCGTCTGGCCGATCAGCCGTCTTCCCGGGGGCGTTCGTACTATTTGTCGGGACGGTCCGTTGCTGTGGATCGCCACCACGGATGGAATGAACACCAATCGCAGTCGAATCTTGCTGATGCACCAAGCCACGCGGCGCTCGATTGGGTGGTTCGCTGTGGGCGCTCCCGTGACCTCGTTGGCGGTGGATCCCAAACGCCTCTGGTTGGGGCTGGATATCACTCACAATCCCGGACTGTCGCCCTTGCTGGTGGTGGATCGCCTGCCGCTCGTCTCCCTCCCGCAAACCCAATGGGTCAAGGACGCCATTCCGGCCGTGGAGCTGGGAACCAAGCTGGCAGCCTTGCCGTTGAAGGAGCGAGCCGTGTTGGCATTCTTCGGCGGGGACCATAAGAAGGTCGTGGAACTGCTGGCCCCCGAAGGTGAGCCGGCCGCGGAAACCGATGCGGAATCCCTCTTCCTGCTCGCGTTCACCTACGATCTGGTCGGACTGAATCAGCCCGATCGACTCGACCATTTGGTCGGACTTTTGCGGGAACGTTATCCGGATTCGCTGTTCGCTGAGTTGGCCGGTGGCGTTCGTAGTGCCCGGCCGGCGGCTCGGGCTGAGGGGGTGGAGCCTGAGGTTGTACCGGCGGTGGTCGAGCCGACGCCGACTCCTGAGCCCACCCTGGAACGTCCGCCCGAGAAACTGACGGAAACGGTGACTCAGCCCGAATCAGTACCTCCGGCGGTTCCTGCGGGCGTAATCCCGCCGGAAGACTCAATCCGGATCGAAGTGGTACTGAAGAAGCGCGATCTCAACCGCGATGGTGCGCTGAATTTGGTGGAGTTCCGGCTTTGGCTAGGACCGAAGTCAGACTTTGCCGCGGCGGACACCAATCGCGACGGCAAAGTTGACGGCCCGGAAATCCGGCGAGTTTTGCATCAGGAAGATGCCCGGCTGGGAGCGCCCTAAAGGGTCTTGGCCCGGAGTTGGGACCGGCGCTTAGGCCTTTCCGTACAACTTGCGCAGAATGGGGATATTGTAACTGCGCAAAAATCCCTCCGGTGAACGCACCTTGAGGGATTGTTTTACGATCTCGACGACGACCCCGGTGAATTCATTGATTTCCACGTGTTCACCTAAAACGCATTTGGGGAAATCAACGCGGCCGGCGAACTCGGTGATCATCTTCAGGGGTGCCTCGAAATTGGGCTCTTCGATGACTTCCCGTCGGGGTGCTTCTTCGGGCTCCGGCGCCGGCGGAGGAATCGGGCGGCTCGGCCGACCAGCCCGCGTAGGTTCGATGCGCCGGGTGGGTTCGATGCGCCGGGTGGGTTCGGAACGAACGGTCGACTCAGTGCGGCGAGTCGGTTCGGGAAGCGGGGTGGGCTCGGCGGCCGGAGTTGGTTCTTCCGGTTGGGTCGATTCTGCGAAAACGGGCCGCAGATTCGGGCCGTAGATTTTTCGGAGCCAGATCGCGTTGAAGCCCTGAACTGTACCTTCCGGTGATTTTACCTTCAGGGATCCGCTGACGATTTTGATCACCACACCGGTAAAGCCCCCGATATCGAGGAACTGGTTGAGCGTGCAGCCGGGAAAATCAGGGCGCCCGGCGAACTCACTGATCGGCTTCGGTTCTCCTTGAGGAGCAACAGCGAGGGCAGCCTCGGCCGAGGTCTCGGTTTCGGCCACCGGAACGTCCTCAGTGGCGGGCTCAGCCGCGGCCTCAAAAGTAGGCTCGGAGGTGGAAGTGAGGATTAAATCGGGCGCCAGCGTCGACGTCGGAGCCTCGGCAATCCCAGCAGGTGCACTTGATGTCGTGTTCAGTCCGGCAAGATGACTCGCCCAAGCGCTCGGTGCGAATAGATTCTTCAAACTTGTGCCGACCCGAAGGTGCCGACGTAAGAACGCCCCCTTTTAGCCTTCGGTTTTAGGGAAATACAATCTCCACCGAACTGAATCCCGCGGCGTGAGCCAGCGCGGTCAACTGAAGCCGGGTGCGCTCTTCCGCATCCTTTAGAATTCCGGAGGCACGGGCGGCTTTACGAATGGATTCGAGGGCCTGGCGTCGGGCCTCCTGTTCCATTTGCTGGTCAAAATCCCGCAAGACTCCGGTGCTTCGTTCCAGGACTTCGGTCTTGGCTTCATCCAGATAGGTGTCGAGGAGTTGCGGGCGGGGTAAGCGGAGCGTGAGTCGATCCCCGGAAAGGGTGACGTCTTTCGCGGTCAGTTTGTGTAAATCGACCCCCGCTTTGACGACGCCATGCGCAATCATGAGCAACCGATTTTGGCCGTACCATTTTACGTCATCGAGCACGACCACCTTCTCAAAGACGTATTTGACCGTGACCAACTGGGACAAGGTCTGGATTTGCGTGACGACGGTGGCGGTGTCGCTGATGCGAGGTCGGCCTTCGCGCGGCAGCATGCGGGCGAGGGTAACCCCGCCGACAAAGGTGAGTGCAAGGATCGCCAGCAAGGCAACCAGAACGCCGACCAGGAGGATCCGCTGGTTCATGACCAGACCTTAAACGAGTTCCGCCTGAAGTTGTAGTGGAGGATTTGCCGTGGCCCCGGTACCTCCCCGAATTCCATTCCGAAGGCCTAAGCACTCTTTTGTCCCATATGCGACAAAAGGTTGCCGGCTTGGGGTGACCACGGAATTCGTTTGGATTGGACTTCGCGCTGTTGCTTCGGCCCGCCTGGATTCACGCTTCTGGGAATGGTTTCTGTTACGGGAGTCTACCGGGTGTTGGCGCCGGTGTTCCTCAGTTGGGTCGTGGGCCTCTCGGCGTTGACTCGCAGTGCGGGCGCGGAGGCTTCCGCGATTCCTTGTTCCGACCAGGAGGTCGTCCGCTATACGGCGCAGCGGACTTTGAAAGGTCCGGTCGTGGATGGCCGCTTGGATGAAGCGGTCTGGCAGAACGCCACCTGGTCAGAGCGCTATGTCGACATCTTGACCGGGGGGCGAGCGATCCATGACACGCGGGTGGCCTTGGTGTGGGACGACGAGAATCTCTACTTCGGCATCCGGATCGAGGAGCCGTTCGTGCGAGGGCAATTCACAGCCAACAATTCGCCCATCTACCAGGAGAACGATGTCGAAGTTTTCATTGCGGGTGCTGATTCCTATTACGAGTTCGAGATCAACGCGCGCAACACCACCTACGAGGTTTTCTTCCTTTGGGAAGAGGCGTGGGAACGGGCTGGTTTTTCCAAGTGGCCGGAGTTCGCTCGGACTAATCTGCAATTCTTTAACGGAGTGGGGTTTCAGACGCATCCCCGGGGTCGCCGGCTCGGGCATTTCAACTGGCATTTCCCGAAAATGCAGACGGCGGTCTTTGTGGACGGAACGCTCAATGACGACACGGATCGCGACCGCGGATGGACGGTTGAGTTGGCCTTTCCCTGGGCTGGAATGAAGTCCTTGGCCACCGACGGGCGCGCCCTCCCGCCGAAGGAGGGTGATGAGTGGCGAATCGATTTGTCTCGGTTCAACCAATACAAGGAAGCGCCGCCTGCCCAAGACTCGGGCGGCTGGGTGCTCAGTCCCCACCGGGTCTGGGATTCCCATATCCCGGAGTGTTTTCCGCGGGTTCGTTTTTCCACCAACCCAGTTCCGGTCGGTGCCGGAGCGGGAACCCAGCCGGCGTTGCAGGTGACCTCACCGGCTAATCGCTTGGTCTTTCAACGGAACTCAGCTAATCGAGCCGCAATTCCAGTGGTGGGCCGGGCCCGACACACTGGGGCCGCCGTGGAGGCCCGACTCCTTCCCGTGAATGATCTCGCCGGTCGTCCTCCCTGGACTCCTCTCGGAACGGTCCAATCCGATGGTACTTTTCACGGACAGCTCGTGGCGCCGGGCGGATGGTATGGGCTGGAGGTGCAGACTCAGGCGGTCGGAGGCGGTACCGACCGAGCCATGGTGGAGCGTGTGGGCGTCGGTGAAGTCTTCGTTGTGGTGGGACATTCAGTGGCGCAAGGCGGGGACATCAATTTGCCCGGAGCGACCGATGACCGGGTGAATACGATTGCCCTCCGCGCGGATGATCCCTCCCGGCAGCGGGACTATGAGCGAACCGGGCAAAGTCGGTTCCTGCCCGAGGTCGTGGGCTGTGCCTTTACTAACGGAGTCGTGCCCGCGCCGTTCGGACACGGCACGTACTTCTGGGCTCGGTTTGCCGAACACGTGGTTCAAACGCAGAACGTTCCCGTCTTGGTCCTGAATGCGGCCTTCGGGGGGACTAGCCTGGAACATTGGGCCAAATCAGCGCGGGGTGAATCCTTCGAACACTCGTTCGTGAAGTCCGGAATACGGATGCCGTACGCCAATTTGGCGAACGCTCTGCAACGCTACATCGCGGTCACGGGGGTGCGCGCCGTCCTGGCCGACCAGGGACAGAACGACTGGCCCGAACCGTCGGCGGACATCGTCTTCCAACGGTACCGAACCTGGATCGAGCAAGCTCGGATTGACCTGGGCTTTCCGAAACTGGCGGTGGTGGTCAACCGACAAACTCCCTTCGGGGATAAAATCGCGATTCGGCAAGCGCAGGATCGAGTTATCCGCGAGGTGCCCAATTGCTTTCCCGGACCGGATTACGATTTGCTCCAAGCCTCTGGTTTTTCTGATCGAATCCACCTGAATGAAGCGGGTGCTGGGAAAGCGGCGCAGTTATGGGCGGCCGCACTCGATACGTCGTTTTTTGCTCAGTCGGCCCCGTATGTGTCAGAACGGTAACTGGAACTGAAAAGGCCAGCCTGGCGGCTGGCCTTGCGCGGAGGAGGGCGGTATTTAGGGAATTACCAACGGATCTGATCCGGGAAGTATTCGTGGATCAGTTCGTCGTAGAAGGGCTTGAGCTTCTGCGCGTCGGGCTTCTCGTGGCTCTTGGTGTACAGGTCGTACGGATTGAACTTCTGCACCCAGGGGAGGAGTGCTCGGTCTTGGGCGTTGAGCAGATGCTCGTAGGCGCCTTCCCGATGCCACGGATAAAAGCTATGGAACCTGAGCATCGCGAGGCCCTCGGGCGGCAAATAGTCCTTGGCGACACTGTAAATGTACTCGTCGTGGCCCCAGGAGAGGTCGACGGCATCAAGGCCGCAGCCTTCTTGATAAACCCCCAACTTGGAGTGGTAGGCCGGGTTCTGGAAATCGGGATTCGCCTCGAAGAAGCGCGGGAAGACGATCTTCGGTGAGTAGGCACAGCCGGTGGGGAAGGTGTCACCCACCACGGCCCACTGCGGTTCACCCCAGAGGCAGAGGATCTTGCCCAAGTCATGGACGAACCCGGTGAGAATCATCCAGCGCGGCTGACCGTTCTGCCGAAGTTGTTCAGCCGTTTGGAGCAAGTGCTCCAACTGCGACATGTCGGTATCGGGATCGCTGTCGTCGACCAGTTGATTTAGGTATTCGGCGGCTTCCCAGACGCCCATTTGCATCCGGTTCAACCCCAGGTATTCGCGCTTCTTGGCCTGGACAAATTCGCGAGTCTGGAATTCGTGGTTGAGTCGGTAGAATTCGCGGACAGTGGGCCGGGCGTCGGCTTCATAATTTCGGAACTCGGTTTCTTGCTTGTCTGGTGAGTAGCCTACAAACGGCTTCTGGGAATCAGCCGCGGGGAGCGGCTCGGGATAACGTTCTTTGTAGAAATCTTCGACTTCATCAAGACTTTGGAGGGGCTGATTTTTAGCGAGGGCAATGGCGCTCATGAAGAGTTGAGGAAAGTGACGCGGATTTGCGGAAAGTCAGCAAGTGATTCTGCAATCGATGCGGTGGGCGTTCGTCGCTCGACCGGAAAGCCAACCCGCCGGCCGCCGCCGCAGGTCGCCGACCTCGGGAGATCCGGAAATTCCTTGAGCTTTCTCGGAGGAATGATTGGATCTCACTTATGATCAGAATTAGAATTCTAACTGTTATCTTTGGTGCACTTTTGGGCTTATTTTCTGGATGTTCCTCCGGCCCCCAGCCGGGGGTCGGGTTGAGCCTGGGAATGGGGCCTGCGGGTTGGTTCGACACCAATCACGCAACTTTGGTCCTGCAGATTGAAGGTGAATCGACGTGGCAAGCGACGGCTGACGGCGCGCACCGATCCTTGACCGTAGGAACCTTGTTGCCTCCCGGTGCGGTGGTTGGGTCGGACCGAACCGGTGAGGTTCATCTGCTGCTTCCCGAGGGTGCCGGGACGTTGACCCTGCTGTCAGGAACTCGAATCGTCCTAGCCGGCCCAGGCGATGCCTTCGGTGTCTACCTGGCCTGCGGTCGGGTGGAAGGCGGGCTAACTTCCGGTTCCATTCGGCTCTTTAACTCGTGCGGCGCCTCGCTGTTGCTGAGCCCCCAACCGGGGATGACGGCTCCTTTTTCTTTCGGGGACACTCTGCCCCGTGAATTATGGGATGCCATGATCGGCCTGGGCTTGAATCCCGACCTCATGTTGCCGCCTCTGGCCAGCGAAGGATTGCTGGGAGTGGCCGGACCGCGAACCTTTATCGCTCCGTTGGTGGAGGTCGTGCCGGAGCCCGGTTCGATCGGCCTCGCCGCAGTCGGAATCCTCGCGTTGGTCTGGAGCCTGCGGAAAAGCCGATGATTACCGGGCGGCCATGCGCGCTTCGCGCCACTTGTCGAGACCGACGGCCAGGACAATGACGGCGCCGATGATGATTTCCTGGGTGTAGGTCTGCCAGCCGAGTTGGTTGGTGCCGTTGCGCAACAGCGCCATGATGAGGGCGCCAATCAGGGATCCGCCGATACTGCCCGCGCCACCGTTGAGGCTCGCTCCGCCGATGACGACGGCGGCGATAATGTCGAGTTCCAGTCCGATGGCGACCGTCGGATCGCCTTGGGTCAGTCGGGACATTTGCAACAACCCGGCAAAACCGAAGAGCAAACCGGCAATGGCGTAAGTGGAAGCCTTCACGCCGCCGACGCGGACGCCACTGTAACGCGCGGCGGTTTCATTGGCGCCAATGGCGAAGATGTGGCGTCCAAAAACAGTCTCGCGCAACAGCAGGGCCATTACGCCCGCCAGACCGAGCGCAACCCAGACCCCAGGCGGGAGCGGCCAGAATTCGGTGGGGTTCACTCGGGCCATCAGGAGTCCAACGGGCGATTCCGGCGGAGCGTTGATGGTCTGGTTTTCCCCTAGCCATTTCGCCGAGCCCCGGACCACGCCCATCATGCCCAGGGTGACGATGAAGGGCATCATCCGGAATCCCGCGACAATGGTTCCGTTGAACAAGCCGATCATACCTCCCACCAGCACCAGTGCGGCCGTGGTAGCGATAGGTGACCAACCGGCGACGAGTAGTTTGGCGCCCAGGACGCCCGTGAACGCGACCACTGAGCCCACGCTGAGATCAATCCCGCCGCCGACGATGATCAGGGTCATCCCCAAGGCGCCGATGGCGACGATGACCGTTTGCGTCAGGATGTTCTTCAGATTACCGCCCGTAAAAATGAAGGTGCGTTCTTCGGTGAGGGAGAACAGGCCACAGACCAGCAGGAGACCCAAGAAGGGACCTCCGGCCTGCAGCAGGCGAGCCAGGCGGTGATTCGAATTCGTCATGCAAGTGGCAGGCCGCGAAGCGTCCTGGTCTGGACGCACTTGTCACCGTTTTTCGGCGACCACCTCCGCTGACCGTGACCACCTTCCTCGGTCACGGATCTCCAAGCGCCTCGCGCGGGCCGACCGTCGAGGCCCTAATCGGCTGTTTGAAACAGGACCGCTTCGAGTTTTCCAACAGGCTCTTAACGTTTACGCGAGTAGGTGCGCGGCCCGACCCAGCGGGTGTGGTAACGCGCGTGCAGGCCATCGCTCGGGAACGCCGGGCGCGGCTCGATCCCGTGGCGTTGATCATCCATGCCCCGCCAAGGCAGCGGCGCAATTGTGGTGCCGGCGGCGACGTGATAGTCAGCGTCCTTGTCCCAGCCGATGGTGAATAAGAAGAAGTCGCGCTCGGTGCCGCTGGTCGGGGTCGCGAGGTTGGCGGTGAACTTCAAAGTGAGTGCATCACCGCCCGCAATTACGGCCAGACCGTCATCGGCGTGGGCGATAAGTTCGTTCACCGGACCATACCGAGTGGCCCAGCCCGAGGGGGTGATCTGCCACGGCGGAACCGAGCGTACCCGGTCGTAATCGGGCGTGAGCGGTTCGGTCCAGGGTCGGTCGGCAAATTCGCTATAGCCACGCCATTGCAGGTCGGCGGAGACCAAGGGCAATTCCTGCGGCACCACAGGGGCGACCTGGGTAAACAGGGCCGCCCGATCCCAATGGATTTCAAAGGCCTGACTCAACCGCAGGCGTCGGGTTCCAGTCGGCAATTTCCTGGTGAGATCGACCAGGATCGTCTTGGTCTTGCCGGCGGGCGCTCCCACCGTCACGGCGAGGTTTTCCCAGCCCTGGGAGGTTTCGGCTTGGAGGACTGGGAAGGGGAAGGGGAAGTCAGGGTTGTGCGAACCGGCAATGTTGGCCATGCCCCCGCCGAACCGTAGCCAGCCACTCAAGGCCAGGATCAGCGGTCCCTGTTCCGGTAAGGCACCGAAATCCAACGTGACCGTGTAGGGCTCGGCGAGTCCGCGGTAATGGGGTCCGCGCAGTACGGGGGGTGACACTTTGCGCCCATCGTGGTGCTCTAGATCCGCCGTGACATCGCGCTGGGTTCCGTTCAGTTCCAGGCTCGCCTGTTGTAAGGGGCGTCGTCCGCCCACTTGGACCAATTGATGGGAAACGAAGGGCCGACCGGGAACCAGTTTGCTCGTGGAATGAACTTCCGTTCCCGTCGGATGATCCACCGCGACCAGGCGCGCCTGATCCAGGTACAAGATTTCGCGCAACTCCTCGGTGAGTTGCAGCACCTGTTGGCCGTTCCGCGCAGGGAAGCTGGCGGTGTTGCCCACCCACACCCATTCCTCTGGGTCCGCTTCGATGTACCGTCCGGCGGCTACCGGCAGCCCTACGGGCGCGGCACCCAAAAGATCCGTGATGAATCGATGGCCCGTGCCATCCCAAGCGTACAGATACGGACACGAGCCCGTCGGCATGATGAGCTCGAAAATGGTGAGTGCTTGCTTGGAATCGGGCGTGACCTCGGTGGTGTCGAGTTTGGTGTCGAACCAGCGGGTGCTGACCAGATCCAGTTGCTGGCGCTGACCGACGCCGATCTCCACGGGAAGTTGCTGCACGGTGCGAATCGTACGCCAGCCCCCCGACGCCAATTCCACCTTCACCCCGAGGGCGCTGGCATTGGAGCGGTTGCCCAGTAGCCTTAGCTTCAGCAATTGATTGGCATTCCCGCCGTCGTTGCGCAGAAACCGCAGGCCTCCGGTCGCATTGGCGGCAATGAAATCCAGATCGCCGTCCTGATCGAAATCCGCCATGGCGAGATCGGAAATGTGGACGGTTTGCAATCCCTCGAATCCAACATCGCTCTTCACCTGGTGGAACCCGGCGCTCCCCCGATTGCGCCACATCCAGATCCCGTCGCCTCCCCAGGCTACGATATCGAGCCAGCCATCGTTATCGTAGTCCACGGCCCGAACGCATTCGATTTGGTTGCCCCGAGCCGGCAGACGCCGCGGTTCCCGCAGCGTACTGAAGTGGATCTCCACGGCATTGGCCGTCACTATCGCGACATCGACGCGTAGGTCGTTGTTGAAATCTCCGGTGGCCACGCTGCGGGCCACGGGCCAACCGGCGGGCTGATTGGAATTGCTGAGTCCACCTCCCCGCAGGTTGACCAGCAGGAAGGGGGGTTGATTGCTGCGGGTGAGCAGCACGTCGGGCAGGTCGTCGTTGGTCAGGTCGTCGACCGTGATTTGAGTCACGCCACTGACCGCCAGCGGATCGGGACCGGTGGCCGGAGGCTTGCGTTCGCGGAAGAGTCCTGAGCCTAGATTCGTGAAGCTACGCAGAGTGCCGCTGGGGGTGGCGAGCAGCAGACCTAGCTTGCCGGTGAAATCGAGGTCGGCGAGGGCTCCGGCGATTCCCACGGCTCCCGACTGGCGCAACCCGGAAAACGCGGAGGCATCACTGAAATTGCCGTTGGTGGCAAAGCGCAGAATTGAAATTCCTCCGGGGGCCACCAGGATGGAGTCTTCGAACCGGTCATTTTGTAAATCGCCGACCAGGATCTGGCGGATAGCGGCGGGATCCGTGACGGGTAGCGGGGGGCTGGGGGCGGTGAAAACGCCATTGGAGTTCCAGAAGACCTGGGCTCCCTCGGCGCCGACCAGCAACAGGTCGTTCCAGCCTCGGCGGTTGATGTCGAGGAGTCCGATGGGACCGCGTAATTGGGCTGCGTTGGGGCCGAAGGCGCGGGCGGAAGCGTCGACGAATTTCACGGCGATTCCGTTCTCGGACGGTTGTTCGAGCGAGAAGGGGACGTGGATAGCGGTGTACTTACTACGTTCGAACACGGTCGGATCGTCGGCGCCTCCCACTTTACCGGCGGTAATCCGCTGATGTTCCTGCAAGGCTTGTTCGGCCGCTTCGCGTTGACCGAGTCGGAGTCGTGCCTGGCTGAGTAGATAATTGGCCGAGGGATGATTGGTCTCGAACTGGAGGACCTCCTGGAATTGGGCGGCGGCGTCCTCAAATTTGCCCCAGCCCAGATAGGCTCGGCCCAGTTGAAAACTGACTGGGTTCTCGGTTGGATCGACACTCTTGGCCTCGATCAGGGATTGGACGGCATTCGAGTATTGGTTCTGGCGAAGTTGGGCACAACCGAGCACATACGCCGCGGCGGCATTGCCTGGTTCATACCGTAAGGTTTCGCGGGCATGTCCTTCGGATTGGGTCGGTTGACCGGCGCGGAGGTAGGCGTTGGCCAGATTCAAATGAACATCCGGATTGGCGGGGTTCAGGACTAGGGCTCGTTGGAAGGCCTCGATGGATTTGGCGGCATCACCGCGTTCGAGCAGGGTTCCGCCGGTCGCCATGGCGTTGGCGAAGGCCGCATTGACGTCGGAGCCCCGTCCGGTCCGTCCCGACCACCACCACGCACCTGCGGCCATCAGGACGACGAGCAAAAAGATGCCCAACACGAAGGCAATTCCTCCGAACCGGTTCGGTGAGGCAGGTTGACTCATAATAAGGCGAGAAGGTTAACCCAAAGCGGCCAAACAGGCGCGGGAAATCTGGAGAACCCATGGATACCAGGGACAATCCGGCCGGCAAGTCCGACCTTCTTCGATCTGTTCCTCGCACGGGCGGACACACGAATCTTGCGCCGCGGCGTCGCCCGTTCTAGAGGCCTGCCGACATGGAGCCCTTGCCGCTGATCTTACTGACTGGATTTCTTGGTGCCGGAAAGACCACGCTCCTCTTGCGCTGGCTGGGGGAGTCGCCGGCGACCGGGAAACGGCTGGGGGTGGTCATGAATGAGTTCGGCGCCGAAAGCGTGGATTCGCAACTGATCCACCGACCGGGACTTCCCTTACAGCAGGTGGCCGGTGGCTGTGTCTGCTGCGCCCCGGATAATGAGTTGCCCAACGCGATCAGTCGATTGGTGACCGAGGGGAACTGCGACTACCTGGTGGTGGAAACCAGCGGGCTGGCCGATCCCGATGCGGTCATCGATGTGCTGACGGACTCCGATCTGTTGCCCCAGGTGCGTTTGCAGGCGGTGGTCACGGTGGTCGATGCGCCGTGGTACGCCCACCCCAATGAAGGCGACGGCGAACGCGTCCTGGCCCGGAAGCAGATCCAATTCGCCCACGTGCTCTGTGTGTCCAAGTGTGACCGGTTGGATGACGCGGGACTCCAATTTGTCGTCGCCGAAATGGCCCGACTGAATCCGGCGGCCACAATTGTGAAACTTCCCTTCGGCTTGCCCGAACTGGGTGAACTATTGGCCCGCCCCTCCGCCCAGGCGGTGGTGGATCCGGCCGCGGATGTTCGGGATGAAGGGACCCCGCCGGGGAAGCATTTCCACACGTCGTACCGTAGCTTGACCTGGCGTTTTCCGGTCGCGGTGGAACGGAGCAAATTCGAAGCGTTTCTAAGTCAGCTCAATCCTCGCGAGGTCATCCGGGCCAAGGGATTCGTGCGCTTCGTCCGTCAACCGGAGACGCTTTACGTATTCCAAACCGTCTGGGGCCATCATGTCATCGAGCCGTTTCCTGGAACGTACCGGCCGGATCCAGTGGCGGTCTTGATTGGTCCCGATCTGGATTTAGAAAAACACCGGGCACGTCTGCGCGCGCTCGTTTTGGGAGATCGCTCGACGACTTTGCGGTTGACGTGATCGCAGCGAGAGCGCGGTGAGGATCGGCGATAACGAGGAGCTCGCCATCGGGGCCAAGGCATCGGTAGCCTCGCTTCATGAACCCTGTTCTTCGTCCCTTTATTTTGGTGGCTTTCGTTCTGGCCGGTGGCTGTCGCACCTCGACCGTTCCGGAAGCGAAATCCCTTTTTAACGGCCGTGATCTGGAGGGCTGGGTGATGATGCACGGCGGGGACTGGACGGTGGAGGGTGGCGAATTGGTGGGTCGTCGCGGCGTGGATTGGACGACCAATCCTGAGAAAAGCGGGTCCTGGTTGCGGACGGCTCAGGAGTATGGCGATTTTGGGTTGGAGCTGGAGTACGCGATCAATGTGAAGGGCAACAGCGGCATCTTCCTTCGGTCCGCCCTGGAGAAAAATCCGGCCTTCACCGGTAACGAGCTGCAGATCCTTGATGACCACACGTTGCCGGAGGCGAAGAAGTGGAGCACGGGTGCTCTCTATGACGTCATGGCGGCCTCAAAGGTGATGTCAAAGCCGCCGGGTGAATGGAATTCAGTTCGACTGGAAGTGCGGGGCCTGAAAGTGAACGCCTGGTTGAACGGTGAGCAAATCCTCAACGACGCACCCGCACGATCACCGCGAGGTTATTTGGGGCTGCAAAACCACGATGCTACCTCCGAAGTGCGCTTTCGGAACATCCGACTCACGCACTAGGTAACACCTGGAGTTCCCATGTTCTTCCTGTTTCCCGTCTCGGTGGAACACCGGGCTCACCGACAACCGCTGGTGACCCTCTGGATTTTGGGGATTTGTTCGGTCCTTTATCTGGTGTCGTTCTTGGCCTGGATTGCGGGAGGTGAGGAGGGCTTTGAGAGATTCTTGGGGCCACTGGCGTTCGTGCCGGCCGACCCGCTCTTTTATACCTGGATCACTAATTTGTTTGTCCATGCCGGACTGTTCCATTTGTTGGGAAATATGGTTTACCTGTATCTGTTCGGAGCCTGCACTGAGGATCTCTTCGGACATGGGCGGTTCGCCGTTTTCTATATTTTGGCTGGCCTGACGGCGACCTTGGCTCACGTATTATTGTCGGCCAAAGGATTCCAATCCACGATTCCGTTGGTGGGAGCTTCCGGCGCTATTTCAGCCTGCATGGGAGCCTGTGCCGTGCTCATGCGGGGGATGAAGATCGAGTTTCGGTTGGTCTATTTCTTTATCTTCGCGACGGGCTCCAAGACCTTCTTTGTTCCGAGCTGGTTGATGATGTCCCTCTGGTTTGCCGATGACTTTCTCGGTTTGCTTCTGACCATGGATGACGACGGCGGTGGAACGGCTTTTGGTGCCCACGTCGGTGGATTTCTTTTCGGACTGGGCCTCGCTTACGCCACCCGCGGAAAAATTGAACGGGGCGAGTTTGAGTCCAAGGAGAAGGCACCGCTTGAAGTGACTTCAGACCTCACGATGAGGACTGTGTTCGTTCACTTCAATGATCGCCAACATGGGCCATTTCCCGTGCACGAAGTCTGGCATCGGGTGCGTCAGGGGGAGATTCCGGCGGATGCGCTCTATTGGACGGAGGAACGACAACAGTGGCTTCCGGTCGGTGAACTCTGATGGAAACTAGATCGATGGAATGCCTGAGCTTGGCGACCGTCGGGTAAAAGCGTATCCGTGGCGCTGATGAAGTCATCCTGGTCCAATTTTCGATTGGTGCTTGCCGGTCTACTGGCGGTTGGGTTCGGCGCCGGATGCGCCTCGACCAATGACGCGAGCGCACCGGTGGGAATGAAGTATTCCCGGGGCACCTTGACCGCCGTGGAGGAGGCCCCGTTTGCGCCGGTCTGGCGGGCCTGTCTCGCGGCGATGAATGCGAGTGATGTCACCTTGTTGGACAGTTCCCGGACGGTGAGTGGGGGCATGATGGACGGACGCACTCCTGAGCTAAAGGCGGTCCGCGTCAACATTCGGCGTCTCAGTGAGGAAAAGACGGAGCTGCGGATCAAAGTGGACTCCTTCGGTGATTCCGAATTGGCCAACATCATTTATGATAAGTTCAAGATCGCTTTGGATCCGTCGAACTAAGTGTCTGGAGGAATCGGTATTACTTCGCTGGATTTTGTGGACTAGGTTAGCGGGTTTCGTTCCTCGATTTGGAATAATTCAACTGTGAAGAACTTTGAGAATCCGGCGTCGGCCAAGCCTAGTATCGAAGCGTCGTCGGCCTTATGTCTGACCTGCGGTCTGTGCTGCGATGGCACGTTGTTTGGCAACGTTGAGCTTCAGCTTGGTGATGATGTGGATGACCTTCGCCGGTTAGGCCTGGACGTGAGTACCCGCGGCAAGCCAAAATTTCCCCAGCCTTGCTCAGCCTTGCAGGCGGACTGCCAGTGCGGGGTGTATGCGGAGCGTCCGCAGCAGTGTCGCGCCTTTGAATGTGCGCTGCTTCAATCGGTGAAAGCCGGACGCGTGAGTGTGGCGGCGGCCGGTCAGATCATTCGACGCACCCGCAAGCAAGCCAGCCGAGTTCGTCAGGTACTCGGTGAGTTGGGCGAGGGGGATGAGCGGAGAGCCTTGGCCAAGCGCTTTCACCGGTTGAAGCACCGGTTTGAGCTCGGTGAGTTGGATGCCGGACCGGATCGCGAGGCGATGATTGACGCGTTTGCCGGCCTGACTTGGGCCGTGCACGAGCTTCAGTTTGCCTTGCGACGGGAATTTTATCCGGATCCTTCCGATATGATGGACTAATTAGAGGACTTTCAGGGTTGGCTGAAATTCGGGTGGACGGCGCGCCTGGAGGATCTGCTCGAAGGCATAGGCATAACCGAGCAATTTTGCATCCGACCAAGCCCGGCCGAAGAAGGAGAATCCCACCGGAAGCCCGCCCACAGTGCCACAGGGTACCGTAATGTTGGGATAGCCGGCGACGGCCGCCAGGGTGGAACTTCCGCCGAGCCACCGGTCACCGTTGATGAGATCGATCACGTGGGCTGGCCCGCCGGTGGGCGCCACCAGGACGTCGAGTTTGTCCCGGTCCATCACCGAATCGATCCCTTCTGCACGGGCTCGCCGCAGACAGAGTTCTCGGGCCACCCGGTAGGCGGGTTCAGTCAGCGGTCCTTTAGCCTCGGCGCGCACCAGGGTATCCTGACCAAAGAGTTTCAGTTCGCGTTCGGCGACCCGTTCGTTGAAAGCGATGACTTCCGCCAGTGATTTGACCGGCACGTCCGGGCCGCGCGACGCCAGATAGGCATTCAGGCCCGCCTTGAACTCGTACAGCATCACTTCGAATTCCGCTTCACCTACGTCCCCGCGATTCGGGATCCGGACCGGATCAATCAAAATGGCACCGGCCTCCTTTAGCGAGTCGAGCGTGCGTTGGATGAGCGGGTTCATCATGCGGTGAGAACGGAAGAAATCCCGGGCGACTCCGATTCGGATGCCCCGCAGAGCGTCGGAACGGAGGTGTTCCCGGAAGTCGGGATGATTGGGTCGACCGGTCGCGACGGTGGAAAGGTCCTGCGGGTCACGAGCCGTCAACACGCTCTGGAGGATCGCGGCGTCGGTGACGGTCCGGGTCATGGGACCGGCGGTATCTTGACTGGCGGCGATGGGAATGATGCCGGTCCGGCTGAGCCAGCCCAAGGTGGGTTTGAGTCCGACGATTCCGCAATAGGTGGCCGGGGCGACGATGGACCCGTCCGTTTCGGTGCCGATCGCGACGGCGACGAAGTTGGCGGAAACGGCGGCGGCGGAACCACTGCTCGAACCTGCGGCACTACGGTCCAAGGCGTAGGGATTGCGGGTCAATCCGCCGCGTCCACTCCAACCGCTGATGGAATTGGAACCTCGAAAATTGGCCCATTCACTGAGGTTGGTTTTCTCTAGGATTATGGCTCCGGCGTCGCGGAGTCGGGCCACAAGGAAGGAGTCCCGGAGCGCGGAAGGACCCACCAGAGCCAACGATCCCGCGGTTGTCTGCATCCGGTCTGCGGTATCGAGGTTGTCTTTGACGAGAATAGGAATTCCGTGGAGGGGTCCCCGAGAACCCGTGGCAATTCGTTCGTGATCACAAGCGCGGGCGAGGTCCATTGCCTCGGGATTGAGCTCGATTAGGGCATTCACACTGGGCCCCTGTCGGTCCAGCCCAGCAATTCGTTTTAGGTACGCTTCGGTGAGTCGGGCGGAGGTAAGTTCGCCCGAGATCATAGCCCGTTGGAACTGATCGAGCGTCCACTCCGCGAATTCAAATGTCGGAAGTTGCGGGGAAGGAGCTCGGGTCGGGGTGGGTTGTGGAGCGGCCGCGACCTCGGCTGCCGCCGCCAAGACCACGCTACTTTTCATTGAATCGACCAGGAACTGACGCCGCTTCACGGAAGAAAGTGTGAGGCCTCGTATTGGGTCTGAAAAGGCTGGGGAACGGCCGCGCCAAGATGCCGAACTGAATCCATCCGTAGGAGTCGAGGTCACGAGTTAGGGAAGAACATTGCCATCAGTTTTTCTTCTTATGACAGAATCGGTTCACTCTTGCGCAAGCCCTGTATAGCCCTTTAGGAGGATTACGGCGCTAGTTGGAGGTGCTGCTGCAAGCAACATGACCACTGCCTTTACTCCCCACCCGCTCCGCGATCTTCGCGGGGTCGACTCGGCGGGTGCCGCGACGGCGGTGGGGTGTTTCCACTGCGGAACAGCCTGCCTAGATCGGACCCACGTCCGAGGGGACCGGGTTTTCTGCTGCCTTGGCTGCCAGACCGTTCATGAATTGCTCCAGGAACAGGGATTGGGGCAATACTACACTCTGGGCGAGAGCCCGGGGCGTCGGCGGGAGGAATCCAACGGGATTGAACGTTACGCGTTTTTGAACGAACCGACGGTTCGGGATCGGTTGCTTGATTTCGCTGATGAACGTCGCCAAAAGGTGACCTTTCATATTCCGGCGATTCATTGTCTGGCGTGCATTTGGCTTCTGGAAAATTTATTCCGTCTGCAACCGGGGATCGGGACCAGCACGGTCGATTTCTCTCGTCGGGAAGTGGCGATTTCGTTCGATCCGGGCCAGGTCACTCTCAGTCGGGTGGCGGCGCTATTGGATTCGTTGGGATATCCGCCGGACCTGAAATTGTCGGACCTGGACTCCCGTCGTGGTTCGACGGTACCGCGTCGGCTTTGGCTCCAACTGGGCGTGGCTGGATTCGTGTTCGGAAACACGATGCTGTTCAGTCTCTCCAGTTATTTCGGGTTGGATGGATTTAGTGGGCCGTCCTTCCAGCGGTTGTTTGGGGTCTTGAGCCTGGTTTTGGGAATTCCTGTGGTGGTTTTTAGCGCCGCGGATTACTGGCGCACCGCTTGGTTTAGCCTGCGACAACGCCGGCTCACTATTGAGGTGCCCATTGCCTTGGGAATTGCCGCGTTGTTTGCCCAGAGCGTTTTCGAAGTGATCAGTGGCCGCGGTGAGGGCTATTTCGATTCCTTGGCTGGCTTACTGTTTTTCCTGCTCTGTGGGCGGGTGTTTCAGCACAAGGCGTTCGATCGCCTGACCTTCGATCGGGATTATCGCGCGTTCTTTCCCCTCTCGGTCATCCGCCTGGCCCGGGGTCAATCCGCTCAGAACGCTCCCGTCGTCGAGGAACGAATTTCCTTGGGGCAATTGGAAGTTGGAGATCGGTTGCGAATTCGACATGGCGAGTTGGTGCCGGCGGATGCTCGCCTGCTGCAGGGGGATGCCCTCATCGACTATAGCTTTGTTACCGGCGAATCAGAACCCATCAGCCGGCAAACTAATGACGTGCTGTATGCCGGTGGCTGTCAGACCGGGGGAACGCTGGAGATCGAAATCCTGAAGCCGGTGTCGCAGAGTTACCTCGCCTCGCTGTGGAATCAGGAGGCGTTTCGTAAGGAGAAGGACGACACGTTCAATACCCTTTCGAATCGGTACAGCGTTCGGTTTACTTGGGTCATTTTGGCGATCGCGGCTGCGTCAGCGGTATTTTGGTCGCTGACCGATCCGGAACGCGGAGTGCGGGCATTTGTCGGCGTGCTCATTGTGGCCTGTCCGTGCGCCCTGGCGCTGGCCGCGCCGTTCACCCTTGGAACCGCGGTTCGGGTGTTGGGTCGGCGCGGAATTTTTCTTCGGAATGCTCAAGTGATCGAAGCCTTGGCGCGGATTGATGCAGTGGTCTTTGATAAGACCGGGACCTTGACGGCGGCGAGTCACGGGGAAACGCGCTTTTCCGGGGAACCCTTGGCGCCGGAGGAAACGACCTCGCTGCAGCTTCTAGCGGCGCAATCCAACCATCCTCTAGCCCGGCGAATTACGTCTATGTTGCCCGGTCTGACCGGGGCGATTCCTCGGGTGGAAGGGTATTGTGAGAAGTCAGGGCATGGCTTGAGTGGCCGGATTGGGGGAATCGAATGGCGCTTGGGCTCGGCGGCTTGGTTGCGGTGCGGCGGCGTTGAAGTGCCGGCAAGCGCCGCAGAAGGCTCCACCGTCCAGGTGGCTCGGGAGGGAATTTATCGCGGTAGGTTTACGGTTTCCAATCCGCTTCGTCCCGAGACAGGTCCCTTGCTCCGTGGTCTCGCAAAAACGTGCGAATTGGCGTTGCTCAGTGGGGACAATGCTCGGGAGGAAGCGCGCTTTCGTGAATTGTTCGGACTTCCCGCCACATTGGAGTTTGATCAAAGCCCGGCCAAGAAGCTCGAGTTCATCGGCGCCTTCCAGAGTCGAGGCCGCTCGGTGATGATGGTGGGGGATGGACTCAACGATGCTGGGGCTTTGCGACAAAGCGAAGTGGGCGTGGCCGTGGTGGAGCAGATCGGCGCATTTTCGCCGGCGAGCGATGTGATTCTGGAGGCAGCCCGACTACCACGGTTGGGCGAGTTGCTCCGGTTTGCCCGAACGTCATTGACCCTGGTGCGGGTTAGTTTCGCCCTCTCGACTTTATATAATGTCGCTGGCTTATCGATTGCCGCGGCGGGCCGACTTTCGCCGGTCGTGTGTGCGGTGTTGATGCCGTTGAGTTCCGTGACCGTGGTGGCCTTTGCCGTCGCCGCGGTCCATTGGGTGGGTCGACGGGCCGGATTGGGCCCGGTTTTGGAAACTAATGAGGGACGCTCATGAGTGTCATCCTTTTGCTCATTCCTTTAAGCGTCGTCATCGCGGCTGGATTTCTGGGTGCGTTTTTTTGGGCGGTGCGTTCCGGTCAATATGAGGACACCGCGACCCCGTCGCTGCGGGTGCTTACCGAGGAGGTTAAGGAGCCGCTGCGGGAGAATTTGGATAACGAACGAGGAAGCTGAGATGAAGATTGATACATTTAAATATGACAATGGGATCGTGCGCGCGTTTGCCATCGCTACGGTCGTTTGGGCTCTGGTGGGATTTTCCGCCGGCCTACTCGCCGCCTGTGAACTTTTCTGGCCCGGTTTAAACGCCGGACTTCAGTACATTACTTTCGGACGGCTGCGGCCGTTGCACACGAATGCGGTGATCTTCGCGTTCGTGGGCAATGGCATGTTCATGGGCATTTACTATTCGCTGCAGCGGTTGTGCAAAGCCCGGATGTTTAATGACAAATTGAGTTGGTTCAATTTCTGGGGTTGGAATGCGATCATCGTGGCGGCGGCAATCACTCTTCCTTTGGGTTTTACCACGAGTAAGGAATATGCCGAATTGGAATGGCCCATCGACATTGCCATCGCGGTGGTGTGGGTGGCCTTTACCATCAATTTGCTAGGCACGATCCGAAATCGGCGGGAGAAGCACCTCTATGTCGCGATCTGGTTCTACATCGCTACGGCGCTCACGGTGGCGATCCTGCACATTGGAAACTCCATGGAGGTGCCGGCTGGACTTTTTAAGAGCTATCCGGTGTATGCTGGGGTTCAGGACGCTCTGGTCCAGTGGTGGTACGGCCACAACGCGGTGGCCTTTTTCCTGACCACGCCCTTCCTCGGGCTCATGTATTATTTCCTGCCCAAGGCCGCCAATCGGCCGGTGTTCAGCTACCGCCTTTCCATCATTCACTTTTGGTCGCTGATCTTCATCTACATTTGGGCGGGGCCTCATCATTTGCTCTACACGGCTCTACCTGATTGGGCTCAATCGCTGGGCATGGCGTTCTCGGTGATGCTCGTGGCGCCGTCCTGGGGGGGTATGCTGAACGGCCTGCTTACCCTGCGCGGGGCGTGGGACAAGGTTCGTCAGGATCCCGTTCTGAAATTCATGGTGGTCGCGATCACGGCCTATGGGATGGCCACCTTGGAAGGGCCTTTGCTCTCCATTAAGAGTGTCAATTCCCTGTCGCATTACACGGATTGGACCATCGCTCACGTCCACACCGGTGCGCTGGGTTGGAACGGATTTTTGACTTACGCGATGCTGTATTGGCTGTTCCCGCGGCTATGGGAAACCAAGCTCTATTCGCTCAAGCTCGCTAACTGGCATTTTTGGTTGGGGCTGATGGGAATCATGTTCTACGCGATTCCGATGTATTGGGCCGGCGTCACCCAGGGTCTGATGTGGAAAGAGTTCACGCCAGATGGGTTCCTCCGATATCCCAATTTCCTAGAGACCGTGTTGCAGTTGATTCCGATGTATCGACTCCGCGCGATTGGCGGGACATTGTATCTCGTCGGCGCCTGTATCGGTACGTACAACCTCTATCGAACGGCCAAATCCGGGGTCTTTCAGAGAGAAACCGAAGTGCAGGCCGCCTCGCTCGAATCAGATACCCATTCCGCGGGAAGCGGACATCGCTGGCTCGAATCGAAGGCCGGTTGGTTCACGGTCCTTTCAGTGGTTGCGGTGATGATTGGTGGCGCGGTCGAAATCGTCCCCCTGTACCTCATCAAATCCAATGTGCCGACCCTTTCCAGTGTGAAGCCCTACACTCCGTTGGAAGTGCTGGGACGGGATCTGTACATCCGCGAGGGCTGCGTCGGTTGCCACTCGCAGATGATTCGCCCGTTCCGTTCGGAGACGGAGCGGTATGGCGAATACTCGAAGGCCGGAGAGTTTGTTTTCGATCATCCGTTCCTTTGGGGATCGAAGCGGACCGGTCCTGATCTGCACCGGCAAGGCGGCAAATACCCCGATGCCTGGCACTACAATCACATGGAGGATCCTCGGTCGACCTCCCCTGGTTCGATCATGCCGCCGTATCCTTGGCTGCTAACCCAAAAGCTCGATCTAAAGTCGCTGCCGGCACGAATTCGGGCTTTACGGAAAGTCGGGGTTCCTTATCCCGAAGGTTATGAACGGGAAACCGCTCTCCAGAATCTTGAGGCTCAATCAGCCAAGATCGTGGCCAACCTCAACTTCGGATCCATCAGCAATGTACCGCCTGATGCCGAGATTATCGGAATGATCGCTTACCTCCAACGGTTGGGCACGGACATTAAGTCGGCACCCCAAGCGGCGGTAATTGAAGACTCTGCCGCTCCCTCCGACGTGGTTGTGAACCGCAACCCCTGAACTGCGATGATCAAAAATGTCCTCACAAATCTCGGTGGGATCGGCCTCTACGGAGTCGTCTCGGTCTGCCTCTTCTTTACTGTGTTTAATGTCGCCCTGGTTTTTGCGCTCCTAAAGAAGCGAGCCTTTCTGACCCATATGAGCGCCTTGCCGCTGGCAGATGACACTCACTCCGGTCCCTGTTCCGAACTGAAAGGAAACTTCCGCCATGAATGATCCTCAATCGCCCCGGGATCCGTTGCTGCTCGATCACGACGCCGACGGCATCCAGGAACTCGACAATAATCTGCCCAGCTGGTGGGTCTGGCTTTTTTACCTCTGCATCGCTTTCGCGGTTGCTTACATGCTTTATTACCATGTCTTAGGAAAAGGAGAGCTTCAGATCGCTTCGTATCAGGCCGAGATGGCCACGGGAAATGCCCTGAAACAGGCGTCCATCAGCCGGTTCGAATCAAGTCTGGGGGCGGCTACACCCGGTGCCGAGGCCGCGGTGATCGACCGGGGTCGTGAATTGTTCATGACCTACTGCTCTCCGTGTCACCGGGTCGACGGGGGTGGTTTGGTGGGCCCGAATCTTTGTGACGACTATTGGATTCATGGCTCGCAGTTCGCGGACACTGTGAAGGTTGTTTGGAACGGGATTCCGGAGAAGGGAATGCTCTCCTGGCGCGAACAAGGTATGAAGCCGTCGGACATTCTGGCGGTTTCTAGCTACATTTACACCTTGCGCGGGAGTAATCCGCCGAATCCCAAGATCCGGGAGGATCAGGCCCCGGCGACCCCGACCGAGGTTTATGAGTAATCGGGGAGATCTGATGCCGCCTCAGCCCCCAGATAAAGAACCGAGTAAAACTCCGACCCGATCGGTCGATTGGGGTAATTTCCGGGAGCATCTGGCCACCGCGGATAAGGACGGCAACCGTCGGTGGCTCTATCCTCGTAAGCCTTCGGGGAAGTGGTACCGCTGGCGAACCTGGATGAGTTGGCTGCTCATTGCCGTGATGTTCGCGGGACCGTTTATCCGTATCGGGGGCAATCCCCTGCTCATGTTTAATATCGTCGACCGTAAGTTCGCAATCCTAGGTCAGATGTTTTGGCCAGAGGACACGATTATTTTTGCCGTGGCGATGCTGGTCTTCTTCGCCGGCATTATGATCTTCACCACCGCCTTTGGACGTCTTTGGTGCGGTTGGACCTGTCCCCAGACCATCATGATGGAAATGGTCTTTCGGAAGATCGAATACCTCATTGAAGGGGATGCTCCCTCCCAAAAGGCTCTGGATGCGAGTCCATGGACTCGACTCAAGATGGCCAAGAAATCCCTTAAACACGCCGTATTTTTTGGGCTCTCCTTCATCATCGGAAATACATTGCTTGCATACGTCATCGGCATCGAATCGCTCCTACAGATCGTCCAGGAAGATCCGCGCGAACATCTGGTTGGGCTGGCGTTCCTGGTTCTGTTCACCTTGATCTTCTATGGGATCTTCGCGCGTTTCCGCGAACAAGCCTGCACCTTTATCTGCCCTTACGGTCGGTTCCAGTCAGCGCTGATGGATGAGAACACCATGGTCGTCGCTTACGATAATAAGCGAGGGGAGAATCGAGCACCGTGGAAGCGGAATCAGCGGCTGGAGTTGCGGCAGTCAGAGGGCCTGGGTGATTGCGTTAACTGCCGGCAGTGCGTGGCGGTTTGCCCCACCGGGATTGATATTCGGGATGGGATTCAAATGGAGTGCGTGAACTGCACCGCCTGCATCGACGCCTGCGATACGGTGATGGAAAAGATTCAGCGTCCGCGTGGCCTTATCCGCTACGCCTCCCTAAATGGGATCGAGCATGGGCAACCCCTGCGCTTCACCGCCCGAATGAAGTTATATGCTTCGGTGCTGACCGCGCTGATTGCGTTGTTTTTCGTCCTGGTTTTCACGCGAGCGGATGTGGAGACAATGTTTCTCCGCGCTCCTGGGACCCTGTTCCAAACCATGGCCAATGGACGGATCAGTAATTTGTACACCGTCAAGGTCGTCAACAAGACTGGCCGTGATTTACCCATCCAGTTTCGGCTCGAGAATCTGGAAGGTGGGGTCACGATTATGGGCGCTCCGGAGTTTGTGGTACCGAAGGACCAACTCCGGCAGGCCGTCGTGTTGGTTGAGTTGGATCGGTCTCGCCTCACTGGCTCGAACACTCGGCTGGAGATTGGCGTTTATTCGCAAGGTCGCCGGATTGAAACTGTAGACACTTCGTTTGTAGGTCCCCGATGAATTCCCTACCCACAACTCCCACCCTCGCACCCGCGCTTAAGCCGTCCTGGAATCCCTGGCCCTATGGTCTCGTCGCTTTTCTGGGTTCCTTTGCCTGTGCCGTTATTGGCTTCGGCATCTTCGCCATCCGGCAAAACCAGGACTTGGTTCGTCCCGACTACTACGACCAGGAGATCCGGTTCCAAGAACAGATTGACCGAGTGGCGCGGACTAAGGCCTTGGGCGAGCCGGTGACAGTGATGCTCAGCGCGGACGGCCGCTTTCTGGAAGTGTGCTTGTCGAGTTCGGCCCAGGGGACGATTCAGCTCTATCGACCGGCGGACGCGCGACTGGATCGGGAGTTTGCCCTCGAGCCGGATGCGGCGGGAGCCCAGCGGTTGGATGTGTCGGCACTGCAATCAGGTCTGTGGAAGGCCCGAGTTCATTGGCGGACCGGGACGGAGGAATTCTTCCAGGACGCCACGATCGTGTTACCTAAACGCTGAGTCTCCATGCTCTGGACCGCCCTGCTTCTGGGTACTGCCGGTAGCCTGCATTGTGCGGGAATGTGCGGTCCGCTCATGCTGGCGTTGCCGAACTCAGGCGGTGGACGCGTCGGATTCTTCGCTGGACGCCTGGCGTATCAGGTGGGCCGTCTCGGTACCTATGCCGTGCTGGGCATTGTCTTTGGGATGCTGGGGAAATCGATGGCGATCATTGGATTGCAACGGTGGGTGTCCCTGGTTGCTGGAGTATTGATGTTGGCCGGGCTGGCCGCGCTAATTCCGGGGAAGGCCTCGGCTCCGATTTTGGGCCTCGTCGGCGGGCTCAAGGCGCTGCTGGGTCGCTTGCTCCAGCGGCGATCGCTCGGATCGCTGGCGTTGTTGGGGGGATTGAACGGGCTGCTGCCGTGTGGCTTGGTTTATGCGGCTGCGGCGGGGGCGGCTTCCTTGGGAGGAATCCTGGCGGGCGTTGAATATATGGTGCTATTCGGTCTGGGGACCTTGTCCATGATGCTCGGCCTCTCGTTGACGGGCCGGGCCTTTCCGGCGACCTGGCGGGCGCAGTGGCAACGCCTGGTGCCGGTCTCGCTGGCGGTGGTGGCGACCTTGTTGATCCTTCGGGGGCTCGCCTTGGGAATTCCGTACCTTAGCCCCGATCTCGCGGCCGGTTCGGCTGCGTGCTGTCACTAAGGTAGGAGGTTGTGCTTCCCTGTGGGGGCAATGCTTTCCCTCGCTTTGGTGCAGATGCGCGTGGATGGAGGTGCCCTCTCGGTGAATCTCGAGCGGGCTTTGGCGCGGATTGCGACCGCCGCCCAGGCGGGTGCCGACATCGTCGTGTTGCCGGAGGCGATGGATCTAGGTTGGACGCATCCGGCCGCCGCAACGTTGGCGCACTCGATTCCTGAAGGTTCCACGATTCGCGTGTTACGGGACGCCGCTCGCCAGCATCAGGTTTGGATCTGCTCTGGGTTGATCGAACGGGCGGGTCCCCTGGTCTTTAATGCGGCCGTGTTGCTCAATCCCGCCGGTGAAGTCGTTCTGCATCATCGGAAGCTGAACGAGCTAGAGATCGGACAGGCCTATTACGCGGGCGGCGATCGGTTGGGGGTGGTGGCCACACCCTTCGGGACCGTGGGACTGATGATTTGTTCCGATGCCTTTGCGCCGGGCCAGGTGATCAGCCGGACTTTGGGGTTAATGGGGGCGCAACTGATTCTCTCGCCCTGTGCCTGGGCGGTTCCGGCCGACCACGATTTCGAGCGCGAACCGTATGGCCAGTTGTGGCGCGACAACTACGGTCCCGTAGCGCGGGACTATCGCCTCTGGATTGCTGGCGTCAGCAACGTGGGACCGTTGACCGCGGGTCCCTGGGCGGGTCGGCGGTGTATTGGATGTTCGTTATTGGTGGGTCCGAAGGGGCGGCCGGTGTTGACCGGTCCTTATGGAGAAGACGCCCAGGCTATTTTGTACGCCTCCGTGCAACTGGAATCGCCTCCGGCGCGCGGGGACGGCTGGAATCGTTGGCGTGCTGAGGGAAACGGAATGAAGGGCTCTTCCCCAGTTGGCAAAACAATCCGATAGCCGCGACGAGTGTGATTGCGGCGTTCCCCTGATTTTTAGGTGGCTTAGCTTCGGTGACAGCGAAGCAGTGCGTCCCGCAATTCTCGAAATTGGGGTGGTTTGGAGAGCACACACTCGACGTTGGACGGCGTACCTCCCTCTCATTTACCGGCTGCCATTGATGTAATTGGAAACGGGGTGTGGCTGATCGGCTGGCCCAATTAAGCCGGATCTGCCCTCATTTTCCCTCAACTTGAGCCTCGCGACGCCTGGCCGGCCAGGTACAATCTGCCTTCTTTCGCATGACCACCCGCCTCTTTTCTGACCTGGGTCTTTCTCCTGAAATGCTCAAGGCAATCGCCCGTCTTGGCTTCGAACAAGCCGCCCCCATCCAGGCTGAGGCCATCCCGGTGCTCATGCAGGGCCACGATGTGGTGGGCCAGTCCCAAACAGGTTCAGGCAAGACGGCCGCCTTCGCGATTCCGGCCCTGGAACGACTTGATCCCGCCGTTCGCGGCGTTCAGGTCCTGATGTTGTGTCCGACCCGCGAGTTGGCGATTCAGGTCAGCGAAGAAGTTCACAAACTGGCGTTCTTCAAGAAGGGAGTTCGCGCCCTGCCGATTTATGGCGGTCAGAGCTATGAGCGTCAGTTTGCTGGACTTAAGGCCGGTGTCCAAGTGGTTATCGGGACGCCGGGACGGATCATGGATCACCTGAACCGGGGTACCCTGAAACTGGACGAGGTTCGCATAGTGATTCTCGACGAGGCCGACGAGATGCTCAACATGGGCTTCCGCGATGACATCGAATTCATTCTCCAGAAAGTTCCGACCGGCCGACAGACCGTGCTGTTCTCGGCGACCATTCCCCGGCCGATTGAGGAATTGATTCGGCGCTACACCAAGAATCCGCAGCGTATCCAGATCGAAGCGAAGGCCCTGACGGTGCCGACCATTGAGCAGGTCTATTTTGAAGTGGACCGGCGATGGAAGAGTGAAGCGCTGACTCGGTTGATCGAACTCCACGATGTGAAACTGGGGATTATTTTCTGTAACACCCAGCGGATGGTGGACGAGTTGACGGAGCACCTGAATGCCGCGGGTTATTCGGCGGACGCCATTCATGGTGGCATGGCGCAGGCGGCGCGGGACCGGGTCATGGGTCGATTCCGGAAGGGTGGCTTGGAGTTTTTGGTGGCTACGGACGTGGCCGCGCGTGGCATTGACGTGGAGGACATTGAAGTCGTCTTCAACTATGACCTTCCCTACGACGCTGAGGATTACGTTCATCGGGTGGGTCGAACGGGCCGGGCCGGACGCAGCGGATTGGCCATCTCCTTTGTATCGGGTCGGGAAGTGTTCGCCATCCAGCAGATTGAGCGTTTTACCCGTCAGCGGATGCGCCGGGGCCAGGTTCCGTCCCATGGTGAGATTGAAGAAGCGCGGCTCAACCAAATGGTACAGCGCGTCCGCGACACGATCGCAGCGGGAGATTACCGCCATTATGACCACTTGATCGAAGCGCTTTTGGAAGAAGGGGTGGATTCGCTTGAATTGACCAACGCCTTGTTTCATCTCCTGGCGCGCGGTTCTTCCGAGGCCCCAGCGGACGCCAAACCCAAGGTGAAACTCGCCGGGCCGGCTCCCGTTCCGCAACCCGCGCGCCCGGTCGCCCCGGCGAAGGTGCAACCTCGGGCCGAGGTAGCTGCCGTGCGTCCGAGTGCAACCGTGGCCAAGCCTTCCGTGAAGAGCGCGGTCAAGCCTCCGATTGAAGCACCGGCGCCACCTCCGGTGGACGGGCCAGCTAAGGCGGCGAACCCGGTGGTACCCGCCCCCGAAATTGCTGCCGAGTCGTTGGTGAACATCCCGGTGGTCGAGCCCGCTGAGGTGGCCGTTCCGAAGCCCCCAACGCCCCCGCAGGCCCCGGTGGTCGCAGCGAAGAGGCCGACCGAGGTGCCCGTGGAAAAGGCCCCGGTTGCGCCGACTCCGGTCACCTCCGCTCCGGTCGAAACGTCCCCGCGTCCGCAACCGCCTTTGAAGAAGGATCCGGCGTCCCGGCCAGAGCGACGGGAACACGTCAAACCGCCCGCGCCTTTTCTTCCGGGCGCCGGCAAGCCGCGAGGAACTCCGGCCGTGGCGGGAGAGACCACGCGCTTGTGGTTGAGCGCGGGCTTGGTGAACGGGGTGCAAACGGCGGATGTCGTCGCCTGCATCCAGGGCGAAACAGGTTTGCCCGCCGAAGTCATCGGCGCGGTGGATATCCGGGAACGTCACACCTTCGTAGACGTCGCCAACGAGCATGTGGCGGTCATTATTTCGCGACTGAAGCGAGCCAACCTGGGTGGCATTCGCCTCAAAGCGAAGTTGGCCTAAGGGCCTGTTGGAGTTTTCAAATATGCTTCTACGCGCACGCGGAACGGTGAATCGCCGAGAGTCCGGCAACCGTTTCGGCGGGCCGCGTGGAGGCCGTTATTTCAGGGTTCCTAGGAACTCAATCACGTCGCGCAGTTCCTGGCGGGTCAAAAGTTGACCCATTCCTTCGAGCATGCCGCTGGGACCCTTGTCGCGCGTGCTGAGGTCGGCCTTCTTCAGGGTCACTTCACCTTCCTCGGGGGCCAGGAGGACCAGCTCGGTCTCGGTCTCCGATTTCACGACCCCGGCATACGTTTGCCCGTCTTTTAAGGTGAGGAGGGCGGACTCGAATCCGGGAAGAACCTGCTGATTCGGGAAGACCACGCTTTCCAAGAGATGTTCGCGGGTGGCCCGACTGGCGAGTCCGTCGAGTTGGGGCCCGGCATTGCCGCCCCCGTCCGTACCAATCTGATGACACCGGGTACAGGCGACACTGGCATTTTCATAGAAGATCTTGCGTCCGCGCGCGGCGTCCCCGCCGAAGAGCGCTTCGCGGAAGGGTGATAAATGATCTTTGGGGAGCTTCCAATCCTGATACGCGGCGAGTCGTGACTTCACCGCGCTGGCGTCGCGCTTAGCGGCGGCTTCGACGAGGTCGAGCATCACTTCATTCGCCATCTCGCGTTTCATCAATTTTTCGAGAGCCTCGGCCAAGATAGCATCGGCGGCGTCGGACTTGAGGTCCCCGAGGGAGGCGTAGGCGGATTGCTGTTCGGCCAAGGATCCGGACGTCAGTTGGGCGGCCAGTTGACCGGCGGCGTTGTTGGGATTGAGTTCCGCACCCAATTTGGAGGCTTGCAGACGAAGGCTCTCGATGGGTTGGGCCGCGGCATAGGCTAAGAGTTTCTCGGCTTGCCTCTGGAAGTCTTCCAGCGCGTTGCTCTGACTTGATAACTGGGCTTTGAACCGGCGGGTATCGATCCAAGGACGAAGGGCGGCGGCTCGGATTGGCCCCGGCGCCGAGTCGCGGCGGACGAGAGCCTCCAGGAACGGTGAGGCCTCCAGCAGCGGCAGGTCATGGAGGGAATTGCAGGTCGCTACCACCACTGATTCGGGAGAGCTCTCGGGATTCAGGAGTTCGGGGAGAATCGCGCGCAGTGCCTGGTTGGCGGAATCGTCCCGACGCGATGGCAGCGGTCGATAAGTGCCCACGATGCGATCGCGCGAGGGCGGGTTGACCCAATGGAACAGCGCGTAGATCGCCTCAGTGCGGATCAGGTCGGGCAGATCGGTGCGCACGGCCAGGCGGGCTAGACGACCCGCAGACTCGGGCGTACCGACTCGGAAGTTGGCGTTCACAATTCGGAGCAGGAGCGGTGTGAGGTGATCAACGGGGGCATTGGTCCAGGGCAGAGGTTGATTGGCGCGAACGTCGCGGATGGCGTTGGCAGCGACGATTTCCGTCTGATTTGCGGAAGCCGTGGCCGCCTCGGTTGCCCGCGCGGCAAACCGTTGTCGCAGGGAATCCAAGCGCACCGGTTCCGCCAGTTCAGCCAAAGCGGGCAGAGCCAAGGTAATCGGAACATCGTTGATCGCTCGGGCCGCTTCCAGGATGACCCCTGGGTCGGTGTCGGTGAGGAGCCAGGCGATACCCGGATCGGCGAGCCGTCGCAGCGCGACCGCGGTCGCGAGGCGCACCGACGTGTGGGGGTGGCTGCGGAGGCGCTCCAGAATCAGCGGATCTGCTGGAGCAGTCGGCGCGCTGAGTTTGGAATGGAGGGAGCTCTGCAGACCGAGAATGGCCGCGTATCGAAGAGCCGGGTCGGTGTTCGGAATCTGCGTGAGTAGGTCCACCATGACCGGTCCCGGGTTACGCCGGGCGGTGTTGGTTCCTTCGAAGGCGGGGCGATTCGCGTCTCTGCCCCAATCCCTCCCAAAAGCCGCTTTGTTCAAGGCGAGTGTGGCCTGCATTTTGACTCGGGTCGACGGGTCGGAGGCAACGAGGGTGGCGAGCGGATCCGAGGCTTCGAGAACTTCCAGGTCGCCGAACAGGCGGGCACTCTGAGCCCGAATCTCCGTGTCCGGATCGTTTAGCAGAGGTAGAAGTTCGATTAGGACCCGCGCGACGGCATCCGGTGTACTTCCCGGCGATTGCTTAGAGGTTCGACTCATTTGCCCAAGGCCCCAGAGCGCATGAATGCGCGCGAGTTGATTCTTGGACTCGACCGCCGTCTTTTTCAATCCATCGAGTGAAATTGAGCCGCGTCCCGCCAGTTCGAATTGCGCTTCTTGGCGCACGCGCATGTCTCGGTGGCCCAGGAGGTCCAGTAAGTCTGTTTCGCGACGTTGCTTGAATCCTTCGCTCAGCAGAGTGGCGGTTTGTTTCACCACGGGATCGGCCATGACCTCCGGGAAATAGGCGCGGTACAGACGGCCTTTGTTGCTCTTCGGCCAACCCTCATGCCAATCGGCAAAAAAGATGGAACCGTCCGGCCCCAGATCCACATCGGGGACGAGGGAATTCCAAAGGAACTCCTCGTGAGCCACGAGTTCGTAGCCACCCCCGGCTGATCTGATCGCCAGGGAAACAACCCCGCTCTTGGCGCTCGTACCTTTGAAGTAAGCGAGCAGGAAACGGTTTGAGAGGGCCGGCGGCAAGCTGGTGCCGTAGTCATAGACGAGTCCGCTGGGGCCATCACCAATATTGGCCAGCGGTGGAATAATATAAGCCGCTTGACCTTCGAAGTGCGGCACCCACAAGCGCTCCAGGTTCCACATGCCGGCATTGCCGAGTGGCGCGTGTTGATGGCCCACGCGCCAACCGCTGTCGGCTCCTTCGAGTATTTGAACCCAGCGTTCGCGATCTCCCTGATCCGAATCGTTGTCGCCGGTGAAGAGATCACCGTATTCGTTAAAGGCTAGTTCCTGTGGATTCCGCAATCCGCGGTGAACGACCTCCAGCTTTGAACCGTCCAGTTCGCAACGGAAGACGGCTCCTTCGTCGGGTAGATCGATCACCGTGCCCTCCCGGGTCAAGACGTGGGCACCCCGGTCGCCGACACTGAAATAAAGCCGTCCATCCGGACCCAGTTTCAAGCCATGCAGATCATGCCCGGTGTAGCTGAAACGCACTCCAAAACCGCGAAGAAGTTCCTCCGCTTGATAGCCCTCAAAGCGCACATTGGGTCGGGAGGCGAGGGGGGTGCGCGGTTCGGGTGGGAAGTCCTTTCCCGGGGGTTTGGGCGAAACCTTCCACACGCTGGGAATATCGGTGAACCAGACCTCGCCGTTGCGCGCCAGCACCCCGGAAGCGATGCCGTCGAGCGGTGAAGTAAAACCGTCCGCAAAGATCCGCGACTCATCGGCGCGGCCGTCGTGGTTGGTGTCTTCGAGCAGGCGAATGACTTCGGTCTCGCGGCTGAGTGCCTGTTCGCCGGCGAGCCCGAACCATTTTCGAATCATCGCCAGCCGATCTTCGAGTGTCCGAGCGGCCAGATCGTCCTCCAGCATGAACATGTAGTGCCGGATATCGAGGACACTGCTGCGGTAGCGGTAGGTTTCGCTGGTGAAGACGCGCCCTTGTTCATCGACGGAAAAGGCGACTGGATTGGCCAACATGGGCTCCGCGGCCCACAGATCGACCTTCAGGCTGGGAGCATGCTTGAACTGTTTCAGGCGAATCTGACCTTCGTTGGAGGCGGGTGCGAGGGTCGGTTCCGTCGGGCGGTCATCGGGGACCAGCGGACGAACGCCGGTCGTGTCTGCACTCGTGGGTTTCAACGGGGCGATGTCCGCGGCGTGGAGCAGCGTCGGAAGTAAGAGGGCTGAAGGAATGAGGGTGGTGGCGAGCACCCGGGAGACGACGGACATGTCGGGAAGCTTGCGAAGTCGGGTTCGGCTGGCAAGGAAGCGGTCGCAGTCGACGTAAGAAGACTCCATCTCGGTTTCTGGGGCGGGCGTGAGGACGGGAGAACGCAATGGAGACTTGTTATTTCGTCTGCTACGGGTGGGCTGAGGGGAATTGAGGAAAATAAAAAACCCGCCGGGGAGAGCCGGCGGGTTTGGTTTGAGTGAAGCGAAATTAGCTTCCGGAATCAGTCTTCTCGCCGGCTTTCTTCCAGCCGGAGATACCCTTGGAATAGTGCTTCACGTTGGTGTATCCGAGCTTCTTGGCGGCCGCGGCTCCGGCCTTGTAAGCCGAGCAGCGCTCGTTACCGCAATAGGCCACCACGAGGGTGTCCTTGTCGGCCGGCAGGGCCTTGGCAAGGCTGCCTTCGACCTTGTCGAAGTTCAGGGCTCCCGGAATGTGGCCTTCCTGCCAGCTTTCCGTGCCGTTCACATCGAGCAGGATGACCTTCTTGGCGGCAATGGCCTGCTTGAGCTCATCGGTGCTGATGTTCGGGAAGGCGTCATCGGCGAGGACCAGGGCCGTGGCCGAGACGAGGGTAAGTAAGGTTGCAACGAGTTTTTTCATAGTGCGACCGCCAAGGTAGGCAGGGTTCTCGGACCGTCAACTGCGGGTTCAAGCCGATTCCTCCGGAAAAAAATTCCCAGGCTCGGATGCTCGGGAGATCCCTTCGCCACAAACTTGAGATTGCCGAAACGGGCCCGAAACGGCAGCAGTTGGGCATGCTCCCGCGCGCCCATCGACCCGGATTAAAATTCATCCACGGAGCCCGTCGGGTTTTCCGTCAGACGCTCCGCCTGATTGTCGGGATCAGTCTTGGGATTCTTCCGGCGACTTCCGCGGTCAAGGTCGCCTTTATCGGTGACAGCATTACCGAAGGCTCCGGCTTGGCGAATCCGGCGACCGAGAGTTATCCCGCCAAACTGCAACGCCTGCTCGGCTCGGGGTATACCGTCGGTAATTTTGGCGTCAGCGGGAGGACCCTGCTGCGGAAGGGTGATTTTCCCTACTGGAAAGAAAGTGCTTACACTCGCAGCCGGGAGTTTCAGCCCGACATCGTCTTCCTTCTGCTCGGGACCAATGATTCGAAGCCCCAAAATTGGCGGCACTCGACCAATTTCCTGACCGACTTCGAGGACCTGATCACCAGTTATGCGACTCTCTCATCAGCACCGCGGATCATCTTGGGAACCCCTCCTCCCGTGTTCAAGAACGGGGCCTTTGAAATTCGGCCCGCGGTGATTGCTAACGAAGTGGCGCCGCTGGTCCGACAATTGGCGAGTCAGCCGGGCCGGGAGGTGCTGGATCTGCATGACTTATTGGCCGACCGAACGGACTGGTTCCCGGATACTGTCCATCCGGATTCTCGAGGTACCTCGGCCCTGGCGGCCTTAATTTGGGAAAAACTGACGGGAATCACGACCGAACAACCACCGATGCCGGAGTTGGGAAGGGTCAGTTCGACCCGCGTCGCTTTGACCTGGCCGGTGGATGGGGGTGGGTGGGTGGTGGAGTCCAGTCCGGCCCTGCTCGGAGTTACCGCAAAATGGGGGGTGGCTTCCACTCCGGTATTTCGCGACGGGCTGACCTTACGGCAAACGAATACGATGACGACGGCGGTGCGATATTACCGATTGATCCGGCCTTGAAGTGGATTTGCCGCTGGGGACCAGCCCACAGTGGAGCATTTCTTGCCGAGCTCGACTGGGGATGATAGGCAACAAACATTCGGTTGCGGTACGGGCGAGTGGCGCAGCGGTTAGCGCAGCAGTCTTACACACTGTTGGTCGGGGGTTCGAATCCCTCCTCGCCCACCACAACAATTGTCAACGAACAGGTTAGCGAAAGCCGGCGCGGGGACCTGGTTTGTGTTTGGATCGGGCCGGCCTGGGTTGGTCGGGTCCGGCAGCAGGATTCCGGGGGGAGTAATTACACCTCATTACTTGCTGGCAGAAGACTTGCGAGCCCCTCGTTCGCATGTGTTCTTCGACCCGGAACTGCACCCTGACTCTTCACTGGCTGAGACGACTGTGGGCAATCCTTCAGGTGACCTTGGTTCCCCTCGCCTTCGCCACCTCCACCCAAGCGACCTTTGAATGGCTGAATGTCGCGGCTGGACGTGGTTCGGAAAGCATCGGCGCCCTGGCGTTGGATGACGCCCAAAATGCTTATCTCGCAGGCTCCTTTAGCGAAGTCCTTCAAATTGAGGAAAAACTGCTCTTCAGTGTGGCGAATTCCGATGTGTTCGTTGCCAAGGTGGCTCCGGCGGGTCAGATCCTGTGGCTGGCGACGTTGGCGGGAGGATTCAGCGATTTTAGCCAAGGAATTGTGGCCGATGAGCAAGGGGGTTGTCTGGTGAGTTGGGGCGATTCCCTGAGCCGGTTGGGCTCCGAAGGTGAATTGGCGTGGACCCGCTCGTTCCCCGAGTCGCTAGGAACCTTCGGGGTCGTCCGGGAAACCCCGGATCGGGCCGTCGTGTTGGTGCGGGATTCCGAGGAACAATTCTCCCTGCGACGCGTGGAACTGACGGCCGGCGAAGATCAATGGACCAAGCCCATCGGGGTCAGTGCTCTGGCGGGCCGCTTGGCCCGGGATGGCGCGGGTAATCTTTTTGTCGGCTTCATCAGCCGGGGTGAGGTGAAGGTGGAGGATCAACAGCTCCGCTTGCCGGCCGGAATTGATTCGGCCGTGCTCGTGCTGAAATTCAATTCCGAGGGAACTCTGCTATGGATCCGGTTTGCCGAAGGGGCGCAAACCATGGGCTTGAACGTCTTTAAGGCCACCGAGCCGGGAGGGTTGATCCTCGGAGGTACCGCCTCGGGACCCTTTACCTTGGGCGGGCGCCAGATCGGGGCGACCAATGGAGTGGCCCAAGGCTGGGTGCTCCTCCTGGACGGGGAGGGAGCGTGCCGCTGGCAGTTGGGGGATCAAGGCGTCGAAGTGACGGCCGCGGGACCCTTGGGAAGCCATGAGATTGTGTACTCCCGCACCGTTTTGAATGTCGGGACCCAGATGCGCCGGTTCAATCTGACGAACGAGGTGGAATGGACGGTTTTCGGGGGAGCCGTCCGGGTGTCGGACTTGGCGGCGCGCACCAATGGATCGGTCTGGGTGGCGGGGCGGTACCAGGGGGACGCCGGATTGGGTACCAAACCCTTTACGCCCCCGATTATTGGGGATGATGGCTTATTTTTTGGGCGGCGGGCGTTGATCAAGCCCTTGATTCTGCTGGACCCGCAATCTTCAACCAATGTCATTGGAACCTTCGTGCGGTTGTATCCGGAGGTGGATGATGCGGATAGCCGGATGCAGTACCAATGGTACAAGGACGGACTGATCCTCCCGGACAAAACCAACTCAACTCTGGATTTTCCGGAAGTAGCTCTGACGGATGTAGGGGGATACTCGGTGGCCCTGACCAATGTGGATGGGGGAACCAACAGTGCGGTGGCTCAATTGGCGGTGGTGTATGCTATTTCCACAGCGACATCCGGTCAGGGTACCGTGGTGGTGGATCCGGCGGGACCGAAATTTGAACCCGGAACGACCGTCGAATTGCGGGCCATTCCGGCCGAAGGCTACGAGTTCACGGGCTGGACCGGTGGGGTGGAAGGGATGAGTCCGCTGAGCAATCCGGTGCGCCTGGTGATGAATCAAAACCGGCGTGTGCAGGCGAATTTCGTAATACGGCCCCGCCTCGTTTCGAGCTCGGGACCGGATGGAGTCGAGGTCTTTCGTTTGCTAGGTCCGGCGGGAGCGGGGGCGGAACTTCAGGCATCGGAAGACTTGAAGACGTGGCGTCGGGTTTTGTCGTTGAATCTCTCCGACGTGCCGGCCGAGGTGGGAAATTTCTCGCCTGCCGCCGCCAAAACCTTCTACCGCCTGGAGTTGAAGTAGGGGCACTCTCCTAGGCATGCGCGTATTGCATGTCCACGCCCACTACGACGATTTCGAGTTTGTTGCCGCGGGCACCTTCGAACATTGGCGACGCCAGCTCGGGAGCGAGTTTCAGGGACGTATCGTTGTTTGTACCGACGGCCGCTCGGGTCACCAGTTCCGGACGCGGACCGAGACGGCGGCTCTTCGACGATCCGAGCAGGAGCAAAGCGCTGCCCTGGGCGGATACGAGTTCCGGCAATTACTCGGGCCCTCCGGTCAGGCTTTTGGGGAGGCACGCACTCTGACGACGGACTTGTTGGCGGCGTTGTGGCAGGCGATTCGCGAGTTTGAGCCGGACTATCTGTTTTGCCCGCCCTTGCCGTCGGATCCGCTGGCCGGGGTGCATCCGGATCATATCACGGTCGCGGAGGCGGTTCGACGCGTCGCTTACATGATCAACGTTCCGCACGCCTTCTTGGAGGAATATCCCGTGGCGGATGAGACGCGTTCTCGCGGGGTAAAAACGCCGGTCATCCTGAACACCTATGACGGTTATATGGCCGGCGCGAACTGCTATGATCTCGTGGTGGATGTAGAGGAGTGCTTTGACGTAATTGCCCAGGAGTCGTGGTGTCATCAAAGCCAGATCAACGAGTGGCTTCCCTGGGTAGCGCGGCATCAGATCGAGCCGACGGCGGATCTGGCGGCTTGGAAGGTAAAGCTGCGCGAACGCTTCGAGCGCCAGACCCGTGAACTTGGATTGCCGGCGGGGCGCGCCCATGAAGTCTTCACCGTGACTGCCTGGGGGGTTGTGCCGACGCTGGCCCAGTTGAGCTGTGATTTCCCGGCGCTCATTGCGGATACGGGTCGAGAGCGCCGTTTGGGTGAGCGGTTGGCCCGAGCTGCCGGTTGAAGACCCGCGCCAAGGGATCTCCCTCGGAAGATCCCTCTTTGAGAGAGTCTGTCCCGTGGTGGTTCTACCTGGGCGGGCTTTTCTGCGTATCTCTGTGCCTCCGTGGGAGGAAACCAGGCGCCAGACCCTCTAGCGCCTCTTCCAGAGGGACGACGCGGTTCTCCCCGCATCCCAGCTTGACCTCAATCAGCTCGCCAGTCGTAGCTCAGGCGCTGGCTGCTGGCGCCACCCCAGCTGTCCAGTGCGTAGAAGCGTCCATCGATGATCCGGTTCGCTACCAGCTCGTAGTCAGACCTGGCCTGGCCCACGAACAGTTGATTGGGCATGAAGCCAACGCCGGACATGGTGCGCACGAACACCACGATGCCGCTGCCCGGGGCGTAGTATCCTCGGATGGTATCGCCACTGAGCAGGCCAGTGAACTCGCCAGTGGGGCAGTTAGACCCGGCCCGCGTGTTGAACTGCAATGGCACGGTCCAAGTGTTGCCGTACTCGGCCGGTCGATTCACCAGGGAGTAGTTCGATTGCAGGCAGGTTTCGCTGGATTGGGGCGCCGGTAGCAGGGTGAGGGCTGGGTAGGGCTGCGTGGCGGGGACGGCAGTGAAGGGGAACTGATTGTTCTGCGGGGTCGCGCCGCCGTTGGCATCCAAGGCATAGAAGGTGCCTGATAACGTCGCGGGTCGCGAAATTCGGCCTTTGGCGAACGGTTTGCTGTAGCGTCCGACAAAGGCTTGTGTTGGCGCGCTGTACGACGCCCCGCGGACAAGCACGAATACCCCTTCAGCTTCGGCATAGAAGCCGCGAACCGGCTCGTTGAATATGGAGCCGAACAGGCTGCCGCTGCGGCCCTGGGTGAGCACCAGCGCGCCCAAGTAGCCATTACCGTTGATGCGCCAATTGCCCTGTAGAGCTCCCTGCGCTACTACCGGCCCGAGAGTGAACATTAGCAATAGCAGCACCACAGAGCCGCGCAGCGGCAGTCGCTTGCCGGTGAAAACGAAGGGGTGAGTGGAAAGGCGAGGCCCCAGTTGGGTTATTGATTGGTAGATGGAACCTAATTTTCGGATTAGCGAAAGAGCCCTCGGACACAAAGAGAGATGCAAAGGCAGATTTTTCATTTTTAAAGAAGTATATGGATTGAGTTAAAACAGATGTTGGCCGGGTACCGGCAATTGTTTGCTTTTCGGCTTCGCGAAAGCGGCCCGGCGAATGGAAAACGGGCATTCGTGGAAAATCTTTCGGCAAATTTGCGGAAAAATGGATCGGGCTTGAACCAGGTGCCAGACCTTCTAACGGGAGGATGTTTCCCCTGAACATATCGCTGTGGTGACTATTATTCTATTATTAGAGGGCCTGGCATCTGATTCCCTCCGGTTGTTCCCTGCAGCAGGGTGGTGTTGTGGGTATGGAGTTTTCGCAACACCGGGCCATGGCGGTGGTCTGCGACGGCACTGATGCCGCGTACCCCATTTCCCGGGTACTCAAAAACGACCCCGTCACCGGCGTGATGCGCCATGCCGCCGCCAGTTACAAAATCGCCTTCGCCTGAGTCCGTGAGCGGGATTTGTAGTTGCCGATGATTCAATCCCAAGCACCAACCAGGGAAACTCACAATTCAACACACCCTAGATCTCATGAAAATCATTGAAACCGTTCGAAGCACCTTGGCTCGTGGCCTTCCAAAGAAGCGCCTCTGGCGGATTTCACGGCAGATTTACTGGAATCTACCCCCTCGTTTTCGCTCGGCTGATCCCGTACGCGCCGCCCTGCGATGTATTAAATGCAAGGGGATGAAGTTTGTAAAGATCGGTGCCAATGATGGATTGCACAACGATTACATTCGCGACTTTGCACTTAAACTCTCCTGGCAAGGACTGCTGGTGGAGCCAAATCCGCCCGTGTTTGAACGACTCACCCAGAACTATCAGTCCATTAGCCGCAACCTCAGCTTTGAGAATGTTGCCATTGGGGAACATGGAACCCTTACTTTGTGCTGGCGTCGGGAGCACGACGGCATGGCCTCCACTCACAAGAAGGTGTTGCTTCGGCAAGCTCGCAGAGGGCGAAAAATTCCGAGGAGAGCATCGGAGCCTGAGCGGCGGAGCCGCCTCAACTGGTATTGGGGGCCGGCGTGGCCGGCGGATAGTTCCAGGGCAACCA
>Ga0105044_10000384_pt1 | contig 53828 bp, 46 predicted proteins | sample MAT01_FD_78092 | JGI IMG/M metagenome (GOLD analysis project Ga0105044, IMG submission 78092) | Freshwater microbial communities from Lake Fryxell liftoff mats and glacier meltwater in Antarctica - MAT-01 | ecosystem: Environmental > Aquatic > Freshwater > Ice > Liftoff microbial mat | place...
GAGCACATTGGTTTTTTAGTATTTGCAGGTGATTTCAAACAGAATTACTTGATCATGAAGAATGGAAATTCTCTCATAGGCTTGTTTCAGGGCATGTTCACAAATAATATTTTAACCTTTAACCCAAATTGGGATGACAATGCAAGGAATATTGAGCAATTTGATGATGTGAGAATGATCCAGAAACATTTCAAAAACAGCGGTATAAAGATAGACAAAGAAGCAGATGAAAGCACATCAGGTCCTACAAGTGTGGTTTTGACGGATCCAGATGTAAATGTTATACTGATTGACCAACACATATAAGCTTTCACAGAATGGCATAAAAAAAGCCACATCTTAAAAAGACATGGCTCAATCAAGGTATGATCAAAAAAAACGCTTACTCTAAATATTGGTAATGCTCATTGCAAACACTTTGATAGGTGTGCAGTAAACAGAACTCGTTGATTGGATAGAACCCTTTAGGAATATTTTATTTCCATGCAGCGATTCAACTGTGTATGCCTCACCAGATATGCCTTTGTCGTTCAAAAGCAACAACTGGGTGCCGCCTGCAGCCATAATCCACTGTCCCTTGGTATTGAATTGTTGAAGTTCGCCTCCCCAGCTTTTGGAGTAACTGCCGTCACGATTCAAATCAAGGTTAAAGAATGCACCACGTATTGGTTCAAAAGATCCACAATTGTCAAAATTACTTGCAATTTCGAATGGGTATGAAGCGCTATGCCAGCTTCCAAATACTAACTCTTTAGATTGCTTAGAGGTTGAAGGGCTAGGCATGAAATCCAATTTAATTTCTTTTGCTTCCAAAACATTGCTTAATAGGATCCCATCTTGAGATTTATTGATTTCATACAATTCATCCTTCTGTTCGCCCTTAACGCCAACTGAAAGAAAAGTCTTGTTGTCATATTCTGTTACTTCCCAAGTCTTGGCTTCTACTGAAGTGCCAAAATCCATTCCGGTTGTCAGTATCATCAGATCACCCGAGATGTCGAATAAATACATGCTCTTGGTTCCAGAGTTACTTGAATTATCAACGGTCCAAGTACCTAATGCCAAATCTTGAGCAATATTGCTGGAAAGGTAGGTATTGGGTTGGATTGATGATTCTGTTTGAGCAGAATAGCCATTTTGAAGGCTGTGGCTATCAGCTTGTGTTGACATCATTGTAATCAACATTACAAGGATAATTTGTGCCTTTTTCATTTTTTTTATTTTTTAAGTTCGTAGGTTTTTTTAATTGTTTGTAGTTTAATGTTCCTGAGACAATTGAATCTCTAAAAAAGTTACAGAATGACATTTCAAACCTGACAAACACATCTTTAATTTAGACAAACAACCGATTTTTTTATATTTGAGACCTAAAAACACATAACAGAATTAAAGATAAATATTAAGCTTTCAAATAAAATTATATTTTGTTTGAAAGCTTGTCAGGCTGTATATACAAAATATAATTTGGATCTTATTGTTTGACATCGCAAAGATACGTATAAGACGCATGAAATGCGAGTTTGTTTTGAAATCAAAGGTTAATGATTTCTTAATGTAGTGTTTTGGAGTGTTTTTAAAGTTCATAAGTAACAGAATATCAATAGAATATGTTAATTTTTAGCTGGCTTATTATTTTTCTCCTATTTTTATGCCCTCCAAATAACTCAATGCTTCAACATTCCAGAGCAATCGTATTAAAATCAATCAAGTATGGTGAAACCAGCTTGATTGTTCATCTGCTAACCGAGTCATTTGGGAGGAGGCATATCATTGTAAACGGAGTCCGTAAGTCTAAATCCTCCCAGCCATACATTTTGTTTCAGCCTGGTAGTATCATTGAACTTCAGCTTTACTTTCAAGAGAACAAGCAACTGCTTCGAGCTAAGGACATCAAGTTTGCATATCAATTTACACACGTTGAGCTAGATATTCGCCGCACAGCAATTAGGAGTTTTATGGTTGAAGTGGTAGAAAAAACCATTCGTGATCATGAAATAGGATCTTTGCACTTCGCTCTATTGTTTGAATATCTCAAATGGATTGATCAAGTTGATGCGCCATTGACGCATTTGTCTGGGCATTTTATGCTGCAATTGAGTTCTTGTCTGGGCTTTATGCCACATGGAGAATGGAGTGAACAGTCTCCTTACTTTAATTTTAAAGAGGGAATTTTTACGCAAACAGATGTTGTGAATAGTAGCATCGATTCTGAATGCAGTAAATATTTGTATCAATTAATCAGTATTCCTATACCAGAATGGGATAATTTAATCGTTTCAAGTGCAGTAAGACGAAAATTTATTGTTGAAATGATCCAGTTTTTTAAGTATCACAATGAATCTATGGGAACAATTCATTCGCATGAAATATTTAAGATCATCTTTGAAGCGTAACTTTACCGATTGAATCAATATTATGGCAAGCACTTTTGACAAGTTTATCAAGTCAATTCGTAAATTTTCTTGGCGCAAATGGGTACTTATCGGCTTCGTATTTGTGCTTACATTAATTTTTGGAACAGGATTACTTACTTATTGGGGGCTGTTGGGTGATTTACCTGGTTATTATGAACTTAAAAATATTAGAACCAGCAATGCATCCGAAATTGTGTCCGAAGAAGGCGTTATTTTAGGAAAGTTTTATTTCGAAAACAGAACCAGCGTCAATCTGAAAAATGTTTCTCCATTCCTCACCAACGGTCTTGTAGCTACTGAGGACACTCGATTTTTCCAACACAATGGTTTTGATAGTCGCAGTATGCTTCGTGTCATTTTCAAGTCTATCCTTATGGGCAATGAGAGTTCGGGTGGTGGATCGACTATTACTCAACAATTGGCTAAGAATCTTTTTCCCCGAAAACGCTATTGGTTTGGTTCCATATTGGTCAATAAATGGCGTGAAATTATTACTGCCATCCGTTTAGAAAAAGTTTATAAAAAGCAAGAAATTCTCAATCTATACTTAAATACTGTACCTTTTAGCGATAATATTTTTGGCATTGAGGTAGCTTGTCGCAGATTTTTTGATACTACTCCCAAAGATATCAAAGCAGAGGAAGCTGCTGTACTAATCGGCATGTTAAAGGGAAATCATCTATACCATCCCAAATTGTTTCCCGAAAGAGCAAAGGAAAGACGAAATTTAGTGCTCAGCTTGATGAACAATCAAAAATATTTATCAAATGATGAATATGACCGCCTTAGAAAATTGCCTTTGAAGTTAAAATACACCAAGGAAAATCACGACGAAGGCTTGGCAACTTACTATCGGGAACACATCAAATCAGAGGTGGAAAAATTGCTTGAAGGTATCACCAAACCAGATGGTACTCCATATAATTTGTATCGCGATGGCTTGCGGATTTATACCACCATCAGTTCGCGCTTGCAGCGTTATGCAGAGGAGGCCATGAAGGCGCACATGACTATCTTGCAGCGCAATGTTGAAAAATCCTGGGGCAAGAAACGACCTTGGGAAACTGCAAAACAGCTAGAAGATTGGATGAAGAATTCAGAACGATACAAGCAGATGCGTGATGATGGATACAGCGATCGTGAAATAAAAGATGCATTCAATAAGAAAACCCACATGAGCTTATTCAATTGGGCGGGCGACCGTGATACATCGATGACTCCTATGGATTCCATCAAATATTACGCTTTGATCATGAATGTAGGTTTTCTGGCAGCTGACCCCACTAATGGAGCAATCAGAGTGTGGATTGGTGGAAGTGACTTTACCTATTTTAAGTACGATCATGTCAAAGCAAGAAGACAAGTAGGTTCCACTTTTAAGCCAATTGTTTACTTATCAGCACTTCAGCAGGGTGTCAAACCCTGCGATTACTTTCAGGATACTGCAACGAGCTACAGTTCCTACGAAGAATGGAAGCCATCCAATAGCGATGAAAAATACGGAGGATATTATTCACTGCCGGGTGCTTTGGCTTATAGTAAGAATACCATTTCGGTACAAATGTTGTTTAAAGCTGGAATTAATAATACGGTAAATACTGCAGATCAATTAGGAATAAAAGGCAAAATACCTCGGGAACCTTCAATTGCCTTAGGTACAGCTGATTTATCACTTTGGGATATGGTAACTGCATTCAGCACCATTGCTCATCATGGCAATGTACCCGAATTGCACCACATCAAAAGAATTACTACCCGAGAAGGAAAAGTTCTTGTGGACTTGGAGTCAAAATGGAAACAACCTAAAGCCTCAGGCATCAATCCTGAATATTGTGATGCAGTAGCTCAAATGCTTAGGATGGCCGTTGACAGTGGTACTGCTAAAAACTTGAGAACTCAATTTGGAATAATAGGACAGACTGCCGGCAAAACGGGAACCACACAAGACAACACAGATGGATGGTTCATTGGCTTCAAACCCAATATTGTAGCTGGTGTGTGGGTTGGTGCAGATCAGCCAATTGTCAAATTCAAATCAATGAGCCAAGGTCAAGGCTCCAGTAGTGCATTGCCCATTTGGGGCAGATGGATGCACAAAGCGCAAAATGATTCAGGTTACCGTAAATGGTCCCGTGATACATTTGCTACCCTTCAAGGAGATTATGCCAATTGGTTGGATTGCCCATTGAGGTTGAGCCAACCTCCTGCTGATACCGTCAAGTCTGGCGTTGGTGCAGTATTGGACAAAGCCCTAAAATTCATCGGGATAAAATAATGCTTATATTTTTGATTTGGTTTTTATCAAGTGGCTTTAAAATATAAGCGAATTGAATCTTTTATCAATCACTTTATTATTTAAAGTTTACAATAAGTTATTCTTACACTAAACTTGGATTAACATAAAAACACAAACTTTGGTTTCAATATTAACCAAAGCCTAGCTAACCCGTGAGCACCCGAAAAATCGACGCAGTAATACTAAGTGACCTTCATTTGGGACACTCTGCCTGTCACAGCAAGGAAATTGTCAATTATCTTCAAAGTATTCAATGTGATACTTTGATCATCAATGGGCATTTATTGGAACCAGGGAAGCATCCCAAGGATCTTTCAAGTTCACACCAATTTGTTCTGGCTGAAATTTTAGCAATGTCTGAACAAGGGACAATGATTTATATATTGGAGGAAGATCCAACCATGGCAAAATTGCTGCTTGAGATCTTTCCAATAGTGCAGGACCGCCTAGAACTTCTACTATTTTCCAAAAGATACTTAATATTTCCTGGTAGTAAGCTCGAACTGATGGCAAGAATGCCTTTAATTGCTCGGGGCTTTGTCAAGCATAGTTACCATTTCTTGATTCGTATCAATAAGTTGCTCAATCATAGAAGAATTGTCCAAGGTAGAACCTATCAAAACTATGCGGCAGTGATGCGAAAGCGATTCAGTTATGTCGTGAAATTCATTTATGGTTTTCAAAAACTCGCGTTCCAGGAAGCATTCAACAATCAGGCTGAAATAATAGTGTGTGCATTAACACATACTCCTGCCATCAATGATTTAATGTTGTCCAACCAGCAAATTAGATACATGAATGCGGGCGATTGGGTGGAGAATTTGACTGCACTTGAATGCAAAAAAGGACATTGGGTCATTTATGACTACAAAGAAGATTTCCTACCAGAATTTCCAATATTGTATCAAAAGGAAAGAATACAAGAATCCAATGGATTATTTTCATCCAGCAATAAAACTTTGATCAAAGTTTAACCCAAATTCAGCATTAGACGCTAAATCGAAGAAATTTATGGATGTTCCAAAAATTCTTTGAGCTTAACATTGACAAAATCAAAGATTTTCGTCGATCCAAAGGGCAAAATCAGTATTTGCGGATTTTGGGTTTAATCGAACCAGCCTCTTTTTTTGAATAGTCCTATCATCCCCAACAACAGCAAAAACATCCCACCCAACACAAAGTAGTATCCATTTTGGGTTTTGAGTTCGGGCATATTTTCGAAGTTCATTCCGTAAACGGAGGCAATAAAGCTCAATGGGATAAATATGGCTGAAATAATTGTCAGTGCTTTCATGATATTATTCATCCGCAGGTTGATTTGGGTGCTGTACAACTCGTAGATTCCGTTGATAATATCTCGTTGGATTTCAATATTATCCATAATTTGTACCAAGTGATCGTACAAATCTCTGAAATATACCTGAGTTGTATTTTCTATAAAATCTGAATCCAGCCTTGCAAGTTTACCGATTGCTTCCTTGAGTGGGTGCGCACTGCGCTTGATGATGAGCAATTCACGTTTCAAGGTCATTATTTGATCCCTGATAAAATTATGGGAAAGAGAATTGATGCCTCGTTCAAGGTTTTCCATCCTTTCTTCTATCATATCCAATGCCAGATAATAACCATCAACCTGACTATCAATGAGCGCATAGCTCAAATAATCTGGACCTTTTTGCCTGATTCTGCCAAAGGCATTTTCGATTCTTTTTTTTACGGAAGTGTAGTGGTCTTCTCGACCTTCTTCGAAGCTGAGTAGTACGTTTTTATTAAAGAAATGGGCGTTCTGAAGAATGGTAACACCTGATTCTGGTGTGTAAATTAGGGTGTCAAAAATTATAAAAATACCTTCCGGCAATTCTTCGACTTTGGGTCTTTGTTCGACGTCCACAATATTTTCAATAGCTATGGGGTGCAAGTTCCAATGCTTGGCTAACTTCTCGACACTTTGGACATCCTGAAGTCCCTGAAGATCAATCCAATGTGTATAATTTGCTTGTAACTTAAGAAAATTATCATTGACTGAGGTGTCAAAACTAAACTGTAGATCATCAATGGAATAGCTGTATTTGGATAATTTAGATCCATTAGGTTCCAAGGTTCCTGTGTAGACAACACTCCCTGGCGACAAGCCAATTTTTCGTTTTTTTCGTTTTGACATAAGTTTTTTCAATTGAAACAGCTAGACAGCATTTTCATTTTATGCCAATCAATGTTCATTTAAAATAATTGGTTTGAGATTGATGCTTGATCCATAAAACAATTTTGCAGCATGTACAAATCCTTCGGTATAATCTGAAACGTAGAATATTCCCTTGCCAGCCGTATCCCTCTGAGCGAGCATGTTTTCGTTGGTCAATATTCCTTTTAACTTCTGAGCCACCACAATGGCACTATCCAATATTTTAATCCTACCTTGGTAAAATGCATTGATTTCATCCTTGATGAGTGGGTAATGTGTACATGCCAGAATAAGGGCATCAATATTGGTCAGTTCGGGATTGTTGAGATATTCGTCAAGTACTACTGAGCTTACCTGATTGTGGTGCAGCCCTTCTTCAATCATAGGTGCCAGAAGTGGTGTGGCAAGTGGATGCAACTCAAGTGAAGGTTTTCTCCTTTTGAATTTCTCCTGGTAAACGCCAGATAAAATGGTTGTTTTGGTTGCGATGATACCTACTGATGAAATATTGTCATTGTTGATGACCTTTTCAATCATAGGATCTATAACATTGATGACTGGCACTGCGCCTTTCAATTCATCTCGTAGCGTTGTGTATGCTGCTGCCGAAGCAGTATTGCAGGCTATAACTATGGCTTTACATTGATGGTGATGTACCAAAAAATCAACTATTCCTTTGGAGTAGCTTCTTATTAATTCAATGGATTTGTCCCCGTAAGGCATATGGGCGGTATCGCCGAAATAGACAAAGGATTCATTGGGCAGAAGAGAACTCACTTCATGAGCGACAGTGAGTCCTCCTATGCCGGAATCAAAAATTCCTATAGGTTGATCATTTGGGTGCAACTGCAGGTGCGAGCTCAGGTAAGCCCAATTTTTTACGAACCAAACTGGTTACGTCGGTTGTAGGGTCAGCATAGAGCATAACATTTGTAGTAGAATCAAAGATATACTGATAGTTATTCTCTGCTGCAATTTCGGCGATAGCTTTGTTGACTTTATCCAAAATAGGCTGCAGCAATTCTTCTCTCCTTTGAGAAAGCATAGCTGACATTTCTTGCTCGTATTTGCCTATTTCTTCTTCCTTAGCTTTCAAGGCATCTGATTCTATTTGCAGCTGTTTAGGAGCAAGTTCACCTTTCTTTTCTTTCTCAGATACTTCAGCGTATTTGGCTTGTAATTCTGTTACCATGCCCTCACCTTTTTTCTTTAGTTGGGTTTGTAAGCCTACAAGGTCAGATTCAGCAGCTTTTACTTCAGGGATATCTTGCAATACAGCAGCGGAGTTGATGTAGCCAAATTTCTGCGCAACAGATGAGCTACTTATGAATAGGGTAACTACAAGTACAAGGGAAACTATTCTCATTTGTGTTGGTTTGTTGATTGTGGTATATTAAGTTAAAATTATTTATTTAGTATTTTTGAAATGTCAGCAGTAACGTCAAATTTTGAACTACTGAATATCATGCCTGCGGTTCCTTTGTCAAAGATAAAATCAAATGTTTTATCCAATGCATACTTTTCAATGGCAGCATAAACTTTATCTTGAATTGGCTTAACAAGTTCCTGTCTTTTTTGAAACAAGGCGCCATCGGTACCGAATTTTGTTTTTTGTAATTCGCGAACTTCTTTTTCTTTTTGGTTTATTTCATCTTCGCGTTGTTTCCTCGCATCATCTGAAAGCAATACTTGTTCAGCTTGATACTTATTGTACAATCCTTTGATTTTATCATATTCCTGAGCTATTTCTTGTTTCCATTTGGAAGCAATATTGTCAAGGTCGGTTTGAGCTTTTTTGTAGTCTGGCAGCTCGTTCAAAATCTTTTCAACATCAACATAAGCAAATTTTTGCGCCGTAATGCTGGATTGAGCCATAAAGGCTACACACAGGAAAAACAAAATCTTTTTCATTCTCGTTTTTGATAAATTTTAAAAATGTGCTCAAAGGTAATCAATTCATTACAATTGCGGAAATGAGCATTTGGTATCATTTGTGAAATGCTTTTGTCCCTGCTTTTGTAACAGACAAACTTGGTTTTAACGCAAACTTAACGGATTTCATAAAAAAATAGTATCCAGCACTTAATTGTTGCACATTGACTCAGCCATGCAAACAATCTGTATATTTGCGCCTCAGAGAAAACCAATAACACATGCCGGTAGATGTAATACTAGGTCTCCAATGGGGTGACGAAGGAAAAGGAAAGATCGTAGATTTTCTTGCTCCTAATTATAAGGCCGTTGCCAGATTTCAAGGTGGACCCAATGCAGGGCATACCCTAAAATTTGACGGTCAGAAGTTTGTTTTGCATACTATACCATCCGGAATTTTTCGCGAAGGCTTGCTGAATATCATTGGAAATGGTGTAGTCCTCGATCCAATAACCTTGAGAAAAGAAGCCGAACAGCTCGATGCCATAGGGCTGAGCTACAAGTCTCGCTTACTCATTTCACGCAAAGCACATTTGATTCTTCCAACCCATCGTTTGTTGGATGCCGCATCGGAAGCATCCAAAGGCAAAGAAAAAATTGGTTCCACACTTAAAGGTATTGGGCCAACTTACATGGATAAAACAGGCAGAAATGGCTTGCGCGTTGGTGATTTGGAAGAGCCAGATTTCAAGTCCAAATATGAAAAGTTAAAGGCCAAACACCTTGAATTTTACTACAAAGTCCATAGTCCGTTGGTTTTCGACTTGGATCAAGAAGAAGAAAAGTGGTTTTCAAGCTTAAGCTTTTTAAGGGAATTTCAATTGATTGATGGTGAATATTATGTTGATGCCATGCTCAGAAATGGTGATGCTATTTTGGCTGAGGGCGCACAAGGCTCAATGCTTGATATTGACTTTGGAACCTATCCATTTGTGACTTCGTCCAATACACTTACTTCAGGCGTTTGCAGTGGATTGGGTATAGCACCTAAGCACATCCGAGAAGTGTTGGGTATTACCAAGGCCTATTGCACTAGGGTAGGAAGTGGACCTTTTCCTACAGAGCTGCACAACGCCGTTGGAGATCATTTGCGCCAAAAAGGTTTTGAATTTGGCTCGACAACTGGCAGACCGCGAAGATGCGGATGGATTGATTTGGTTCAATTGAAATATGCCATCATGCTCAACGGAGTGACACAGCTGATCATGACCAAAATTGATGTATTGGATAATATGAATAGCCTAAGTTATTGCAATGCCTATGAAGTGAATGGCAAATTAACCGAACAACTGCCATATAATCTTGAAAATTCTGATTTGAATGCCCAATATGCTACACACATTGGATGGCCTGATAAAACTGAAGGATCGCAGTCATTTGACCAACTTCCAGAAGCTGCAGTATCTTATATCAATACCTTGGAAGCTTGGCTAAAGGTTCCATTTAGTATGATCAGCACAGGACCAGAACGTGAATCTTTGATTGTGAGGAGTTAGTATTTGGTTGCTTTCATGAAATGCTAGTGAGCGAACTACAGTTTATCGTTTGGCATTTACGCTTGATTATGTTTTACCATTGGCTTCTTTCTAATGAGAAGTCCAAGGATTCCCTCGAAAATCCTGCGGTGGTGCGCTCGAACAGTGTTCTGCAGTCGTTCCGCTTTTTTACGGAATTGGTTTTTTGTGTCTCGGTGAAGTTGATCGGAAAGGCATGACTTATGCTGTGTTATCACTTTTGGCATTGCCACGAAAGGGCCTAATGGACAAGCTTGGTTGACCACAATTCAGTGTTAGAAGCTGAATTTGGGCTCAAATCATGCAAAACAAAATGGCAAGTACAATCAACTTATACCTGCCATTTCACAAAAAAAACAAGGTGCTAAATTAGAACACCAAGTTGTATTTCAACAACAATGCTGAAATGAAAGTCGTATTTTTGCCCGTTTCATCAGTACCATAGGTGCTGTCGTTATTTCTGTCGACTTGAACTTGAATGTCGTCGTCATAAAGTACATCAGTTACCCAGTTCAAAGCCAAGCCTTTCCAGATGGTCCATCCTATTTCATTGTGCCACTGCACATCAATATTTTGTGGATTTCTGAGGTAATTGGAGAATAAATCCAATGTAGAACTAACTACCATTTTGTCGTTCAATACTTTGTTGTTGTACATGACCTTTACCGTTCCACCAAACTGCCAGTCACTTTTCTTAAAAGTTCCATCGTCATTCTTGAATGGAATAAATCTGCCTTGCTGGGCAACGGTATCATCCATTACCACTATTCCCTTTATTGAAGCAGGTGCAAAAAAGAAGGTTAGTTTTTTGGTAGCTTTGTAATCCAAACCTGGGCTCAAACGAATGATGGCTGGTGAGAATACATTTGCTATTAAAGTGCTATTTTCCCCTTTGCTCAGGAAGTTGCCTTCGTATGTAGGTGTCAATTGGCTTTCGATTTCAGCTTCTACTGCTGCTGCCCACTTTTCATTGATGGCGCGTCCAGCCTTAGAATTAACAATGGCTCGATCTAGGTTTTTGAGGAAGGGCTCATTTTTTCCACCAATTCGCTGAATCGCCAATTGTGAACTAAAACGGCTGTTCCAGTACAATTTATCTTCTTTATAATTTGCAAAAACATTTCCCAAGCCACCAAAACCTAGTCTGTTCTGTCCTGCTCCCACTCTTGGGTTGATCAAATTGAGTGCTGCAAAGTCAAGGCCGAATCCGGCACCGAATGCCCAGCCGTTTTTTACTTTAATTGCTGCATCGGCAATCTCCTTTAATCGGTCATCACCAGCTTGCGCCTTTAGTTTAATTGTACTAAGCAAGGTACACAATAACGCAAAAGCTATAAATGTAAGTTTTTTCATTGATATAAAAAGTTTGATTTAGTCAAGAATTTCAATTTCGTGTGAAGTCAGTTTGTGTAAAGGAATTATAATTTTTCTGTCTTCTGTTTGCAGGGTAACTGATTGGCTGTCCATATCTATTACCTTCCCTTGTGACTGACCTATTCTAATTATGTCACCTTTTTTAAATTTTTGTTTTTGTAAAAAACTGGTGATGAAATTGCTCATGATATCCTTACTTGCAAAACCATATCCAAAACTGAATGCCAGAATAATTCCGCCAATCATTATGGTGAGGTTATTGGCCAAAAAGGATGTTTGAACTTTTGCCTGTTCCAAGGCACTCAATAGCACGGTAATTAATAGAAAATAGAAAAGTGCTGAGCTCAATACTTTGGCTGAGGGTATCCCGATGGAAATGAAAATTGTCAGCACTGTTTTTCGCAGACTTTCGGCGACCAATATTCCAATAATCAAAATGAATATAGCAACAATCAGATTGGGAACATAGTTGATCACATCACTCATCAGTTGTGACAATGCCATCATTTGCAATACATCAGTAGCAGCTACAATAAATAAGAGCATAGCCAGATAATATACTACACTGGCTAGTACTTTGCTGAGCTTGATCTGAACGCCACTTTTGTTGACAACATCAATTTCATTGAGCCTGTCAGCCAGTTTATCAATTTTGATTTGTTTTAGGGCTGTTTCAATAAACTTTGCAATAATCTTACAGATTATCAACCCTGCAATAATGAGAATTGTAGCACCTACAATATTTGGTATGACGAGTACAAACTTTGTTAAAAGCTGTTGTAATATTTCAAACATATTCATATTTTATTTATCGGTTATATCTTCTTGATTCTCTTTATTTTTGCTCAGACCTGATTGACTTTCAGGAGACAACATTTTAGGACCTATCTTCAAGCATCCCGTTATATAGAGATCTACAGTATTGCCTACAAACTTAAAAAAGGACAAATTGTCTTTCAGGAAATCTTGCAAATCTACTGGTAGTTTAACTTCAGGTTCTTTGTCTAGGTTATTCAACTCCTCCATAATATAATAATGATTAAAAAGTTAATAATTGTTCTGCTGATACTGTGGGCCTTATCCCGGGCCCGCTTTATTTTCATCTTCACAGCGCTTTCCGTTTTGCCGAGAATATCTGCAATTTCTCTGATAGACAAACCTTGTTCATATTTCATGATGAGAAAGGCTCTATCTTCGGCAGGAATTAAGTCCAATATCTTTTCTAATGCCTTAGCCTCAATTTCAAGAAATTCGGAAGAATTGTCATCATCAGCTAAGTTTTCAATTTCCGAGCCAGAATCTGTGGCTGTAGACAATTCCTTTTTTGCTTTTCTTAATGCGTCTATGCAGTAATTGAAGGTTATACTGTAAACCCAAGTGCTGAATTGTGATTTTTCTTCAAATTTTGCCAGATTCAAAAATATTTTCAGGAAAATATCCTGACAAGCATCAATTGCCCACTCTTCGTTCTTGAGCATGGAATAACATTTGCTGTAAACCTTGTCCGAGTACCTTAAATAAAGAGTAGCAAAATAGTCCTCCCTTTGGCTGGAGATATATTTCCGAACCAATTCTGAATCAGTCAAAGCTAAGGAACTTGGGCTCAATTGTTAAGCATAAAGTCGACAAAGGAAATACTTTTCATGAAATCAACCAAAAACCAGCTGCCCATAGACTTTGAATTTAAGATTTGATGGCGCATTAATACCAAATTCGTTACAAACTTATGACAAAGTCTTGGTTAATGCAGCATTACCTTTGCATCAGATGTTATCAAGATATAGAGTATTGTCATTAAGCATCCATCACGCAAGTCTGGAGCAAATAGGGAATTTCGTCATTGGACGTGATGCCCTTCCTAAAGTGTATGATGAAATTGAAGAAAAAACTGGCATCTCCCAAATGATGTATCTTGCTACTTGCAATAGGGTATGTTTTTTTTACTACTCTGAGGGTAAGTATGATTTAAAAGAGGAAATCAGAATAGTTACCAAAGTGCTTTCCGCGAGAAAAGAAAATACTCAAGATGTATTATCTACACATTTCCATAATTATTCTGGAAGTGAGGCCATCAATTTTCTGATGAGAATGGCCAGTTCTGTCGATTCTTTGGTGATTGGTGAGCGTGAAATATTTCGTCAGATGCGACAAGCATTTTCATACAGTGCTGATCTGAATTTCGTCGGTTTTGAATTGCGACTTGCGATGAAATATGTTGTTGAGCAAGCAAAATTAGCCTTTTCTTCAACAGGTATTGGAGATAAGCCAGTATCTGTAGTGTCCTTGGCCTTCAGAAAATTACGAAGCCTGCATCCTTCAAATTCATCTCGCGTTTTAATAATTGGAGCTGGTCAAACCAACACACTTTTTGGTAAATTTATCAAAGATTATGGTTTTTCCAATATCACTGTTTGCAATAGATCCATAGGGCCTGCACAGCGCTTGGCTTCAATGCTCAATGCAAATGTGCTTGAGTGGGCAGACCTGCACGCTTATTCCTTGGGTTTTGATATCATGGTAGTATGTACTTCGGCTGAAAACTACATCATTGACCAAGCACTTTATGCCCAACTGCTTGGGTCTGAACTAGACCGTAAAATTCTGATAGATTTATCAGTTCCTTATAATATTGATCCCAACATTGCTGATCAATTCAATGCCAATCTCATTGAGGTGTCACAATTGAAAGTGCTGGCTGCAGAAAATCTCAATTCCAGACAATCTGAAGTATCAAGGGTTTTAGGATTGACAGATCAAGCTGCTAAAAACTTTGAGAATGAGTTTTTACAGAGAACCTTGTTGAGGGCAATGGATTCTGTTCCTAGCCAAATGCAAGATGTAAAGACCAAAGCTATCAAACAGGTCTTCAAAAAAGAGTTGGATTCTTTGGATTCTGATACACTTGAATTGTTTTCAAGGTTTGCAGACTATATAACCAAAGGATGTGCTGATTTGCCAATGAAGGCTGTCAAGCAAAGTACCTTGAGTCGTGTTAATGAAAAACAAACTTCGCAAGTTTGATCCTTCCTCGGTTGAAGGAAGGAACAATACAAGTATTTTGACCTATTTGAACTCCTTGACTAAACATAAGTCGAAGCTTATTGATGTTCAAATTCAAGATGTTTTCTCTCGACACAGTACCATCGGGCAGCAATTGATAAAAGCTAACAGTATTATTGGTTCTGATTTCATCATTAAATGCTAACCGCAATGCCAAAGGTGATTTAATGCTTGCATAGGAGGAATAAATACCTTCATCATCCTGCGAATATTGACGTTTAAACATAGGAGTACTCCAAGCTTCTTGTCCACTGCTGTCTATAGATACTGCCAACATATCGTTGTAGTAATAATCAAAAATACTGCGATAGGATCCGTTGATTGCCCTTGTAGGCTGTGATCGTTCGACGAGTCGATTACGCTCCAATATCATCACAAGTCCACCATCACTTCTGTGAAATATACTTGGTGCCGATAAATTTTCAATTCCATTTTCAGTTTTTTCTTTGGACTCTTTCAATGCATCAATTATTGCAGGTCTGAACTCATTAAGCTTGTATTTCATGATGAAACCCTCAGGCAAGGTCATCGAAGAGTAAAAAATACCCTTCGCCTTCGTTTCTTCTTTGGTCCAGTAAGTGCCTGTCAAAATTAACTTGCTCGAGGTTTGATCAATACTCCATTTGAACTCATTGATCCCAAAAGGCACATCTATAACAGATGCGGGCAATTGCCCTTTTGGGGTGAGTTTGCAAATGATAAACTTTACTGGTGGCTTTTCATTATTGGCATGAAAATCTGAAAATATTGGGTACACGATTGCCTTGTCGTCGACCAAAACATCGGTTTGATTTCTAGCATCCGTTTTTTCTAAACTGTGGTCCCAACGATAAGTCCAAAGCAATGATTTTTTTTGGATGTCAATTGTGAAATATTGCCTGTAGTTACTGATATCATCATAGTAGATCGTCAAAAAATGCTTTTGTGGAGAAAGCAAATTGATAAAATTTGGAAAGTAACCTTGCTTGTCAAAGAATCCAATGGTCGAGCTGTCAATTAGATTCAATGCAAGGTCAAAGGTTTCAACTTTGAAGCACAGCAGTGATCTGTTCCTGTAACTATAAATGATTTCTATGGTATTATTGACAAGTGCAATATGGTGCAAATTGGTTCTTCTTTCATGAAGCACCACTTCTCTGTTAGAAACCATTTTCATGTCAGAACCGAACTTATAGAAATTGAGCTTGGCAGGATCAAATGTTGCCGCAAAAACATTCTGCTGGGCTTGGCCTAAAATTCTCAAATCCGCATTTTCATTCATTTCAATATTTGGCGAAACGTTTATCTGAACGCTTTGCGCAATTCCCAAATGAGTGCAAATTACGAGCATTGTCAATATCAACAGAGCAGGTCCTGAAGTTGGGATAGAGTAGTTAAACTTATTTTGAATTTCAAGACGGTGTTGAGGAATCATCAATGGAGGCTCGCTTTTTTAATTGGTAGCAACTTTAGTTTATTTTTTAACGAACTTGGTTACGAACTGTTGTTTTTGATTTACAAGTTTACAGACTAAAATACCAGTTGCCTGAAAGTCAATATTGATAGTAAAAATGGATTGTCCTCCACTATTGAGGGTCTCTTGATAAAGAACTTTGCCTTCAATGTTTGAAATCATAATATCGACTCTGCCAGTTAATTCTGCTGTCTTCAGGTACAATTTGTCCTTGGCAGGATTGGGAAATGCCAATAACTGACCTACCAATACTTTTTCTCTGGTAAAGCTAGTTAGTTGTGCTTTTTCTACTGCTGCCAATATATCAATTCGGCCAAAACCATAAGTGTTATTGGGTAAAGCATTTCCTGCAATACCTCCACATTCTTGATCCGAAAATTTTGGTATTGCTGTTTCTTCAAGAATGCTTTCGATCAATTCTACTTCGCCTCTAAGTTTAGGCGCAGCAGAGATCAATAGCGCCACTGCTCCTGCTACGTGAGGGCCAGCCATACTTGTTCCACTGAAGTTGGCATAACCTCCATTGGGAATACTTGAACGGACATTAACACCTGGGGCACAAACGTTAGGCTTTAGTCGATTGCTACCATCAATGCTTACAGGCCCACGACTACTAAAATTTGCAATGGTATCATTTTGACGCATTGCGCCAATTGAAAAACTCGGTTCATACATTGCCGCAGGATCATCAACTGATTCACATCCTGAACCGGAATTGCCAGCGCTTACTACAACTACAATACCCGCGGATTTTACATTTTCTACCACAGTTTGCATAACACTGAAATTACTGTTATCGCATCCTTCCTGAGGTGGACAACCCCAGCTGTTGTTGATGACATCAGGGCTTAAATCAGGGTTTGGATTCAAATTATTGGTATCTGTTGGAGCTATGAACCATTCAAAGCCTTCAATATATGTAGATGGCTTGCCCCATCCACGTTCCATATTTCGGACACCAATCCATTTGGAGCCAGGCGCCACTCCAATGGTGTCACCATCCGTATGGCCAATCATTGTTCCCATGGTGTGTGTGCCGTGTTGCTGATCGTCACAAGGTGCATTGATATCAAGACCACAAGGATTATTTGCTGGGTTGGCAGTGGTGTCTCCATTCAAGGGACTCAATTCATGGATGGCGTCATGCCAGTTATAATTGTGGTCAGCCTGAGTGCCATCCCACCCTCTGTAGTTATTCTTTAAGGCTGGATGCTGCCAATCGTAACCTGTATCTTGTCCGCCTATAACTACACCTTCACCAGTATAACCCAAGGCCCAAACATCATTGGCGTTGATCATATCAATACCCCACTCAATACTGGTCACTTCTCTTGAAGTTATTTTGTACTCCTCCACAGGCTTGTGAAAAGTCATATTGGAATTGGCGATGATCTTTTCTACTTCTGGCATTTCTGCCAACTCATACACCAAATCGCTCGGGCAATTCAACCAAACCGCATTGACTAAAAAATAAGATTTATATTTTAAGCCATGATTTCCTGCCCATTTGACGATATTTTGTTGAGACAGTCTTGCTGTCTTTAAGAGTTCGTTGTACACAAATATTCCTTTTTCGGACTTAGAGTTGAAATATTTAGCCGCTGACAGATCAGCCTTATCTCTTAATATTACAAGAATGTCAACGGAACCTGCTTGTATCATATTTTCATGCAAACGCTCTGCTATTTTATTGAAAGGTTTGATCTGTGAAATAGCAGGAGTGCTAAAAATAGCAACTGCCAAAAGGGCAAATAATCTAAATCTGATCATTGTAGGATTTTTATTTTTACTATATTAGAGGCTAAATTACGTCAAATTGTCCAAACTGTAAAAAAACAGATTTTAAATATGGTATCTGGTTTTCCTAAACACATAAAAAACGATCTTATTTTGGGTCAATTGTGTGAGCAAATTGATTTATTGCATTTGGTTGAAGTAGATAGTCTGTTCAATGAATTGGTGGAAAGTATTTTGTCCCAACAACTGAATATTAAAGTTGCCGCTATCATGATCGCAAGGCTTCACCATCTCGCTGATGAAGAACCATTTACACCTATTCGATTACTTGAATTGAAGGTAGAAGATATGAGGGCAGTTGGGCTATCAAATTCCAAAGCGAATTACATACATAACATCGCAATATTTTGGCAGGAAAACAACTTGGAAGCCATGAATTGGCATGAAATGAAGGATGATGAAATAATTGAGTTGTTGACCCGAATAAAAGGTGTTGGGCTTTGGACGGTTCAGATGTTGTTGATTTTCGCCTTGAATCGTCCTGACATTTGGCCCACTGGGGATTTGGGTGTCCAGCTCGCTGTTCGGGATCAATTTCGATTGGGTGTGAAAGGAAAAGAATTGATTCTTAAGATGAATGAAATTGCTGATCCTTGGCGGCCTCATCGATCAATTGCAGCGCGTCTGTTGTGGAAATCAAGAAATTTAACTAAAGTGTAGAGTAATTGATATGGCTAGAATTTTATGTCAATACAATGGAGAAGATTCTGGACCACTTCTATTGGTGATAGCCGGAATCCATGGCAATGAGAAAACAGGAGTATTGGCTGCTCAACAACTCTATGGTATGCTTCTTGAAGAGCCCAATAGAAATCCCAGTTTTAATTTTATCGGCTCATTTGCTGCAATACTTGCAAATGAAAGAGCTTACCATGTGAGTCAACGATTTTTGGATGAGGATATGAACCGGATGTTGACGCCTGCACGAATAGCGGAAATTTGTTTGAGCAATCATGACGATTTACTCAATGAAGAAAGAGAAATTTACGAATTCTATCATCTTGTCAATCAATTGATTGCTGATAGCCATTGCGATTCCTTGGTAGTTATTGACCTACATACCACAAGTGCAGATGGAGGGATATTTACGATTCCTGGAGATGATGCCGGAAGTTTGGCGATAGCCCGTCAGATGCATTGCCCTGTTGTCCGTGGTTTTATATATGAACTAAAAGGTACCTCTTTGCATTATTTTACGTCACAGAATATTGGAATTCCTTGTTGTGCTGTTGTATTCGAAGCCGGTCAACATGAAGACACACAGGCGGTCAACAGAAGTGTTTCGGCAATGGTAAACGTATTGAGAAGTATTGGCAGTGTTCATCCACAGGATGTTCAATCCAAGCACGATGAAATTCTGTCAAGTTTTCGACCTGAAGTGCCGAGGCTATTAGATCTTGTCTATCGGCATGAAATAAAGGACGAAGAACAGTTTGAATTGATCTCTGGCATGAGAAATTTTGACAAACTTGCCAAGGATCAATTATTGGGAATTGAACTGAATCATGAGCTTCTTTGCCCTATGGATGGTTATATATTGATGCCCAGATATCAAAATAAAGGGAGAGATGGATTTTTTATAGTGCGATAAGACGAAAATCAAGCTTAAAAAATGCTGATTGGCAGACAGTTATTGATAAATTTGCTGCTCAATTTTAAATAATTTATGTTCACACAGGAGCAACAGACACAAAAATTAGAACTTTCTAAATATTACTTCAAGTGTTCACTGACAGATGTAAGTTTGAAAGATGCAGATCCCTTGCGCGAACTTATAAGATACCATGAGTGGCGATATTACATCCTGAATGACCCAATTATCAGTGACTTTGAATACGATCAGTTGTATAAGTTGCTGGAGAAAATTGAGTCCGAATTTCCAAATAACGTACCAGAGGACTCACCCACCCAAAGAGTATCTTCGGATACGACTTCTGATTTTCCGAGCGTTGACCACTTAACTCCAATGCTTTCGCTGGCCAACTCTTATGATGAAGACGATCTTTTAGAGTTCGATAAATCCATCAAAAGGTTACTCGAAATTAATCCTGAAGAAGCGTTGGAATATTGTGTAGAACCCAAATTTGATGGAGGCACTGTAGCCTTGGTTTATGAAAATAACAAGATGCTCAGAGGAGCTACACGCGGTAATGGTGCTAAGGGCGAGGACATCACCCTCAATATGAAGGCCTTGAAGTCTATTCCTTTGCAAGCACAGTTTTCCAAATTCGATATGTCCAAAGTTGAACTACGTGGGGAGGCACTGATCAGAAAAGACGTTTTTGCCAAATTGAATCAGCAACGCGAAGATGATGGATTGAGTTTATTTGCCAACCCAAGAAATGCGGCAACAGGAGGCTTGCGAATGAAAAACCCAGCTGAAACTGCAGCTCGTGGTCTCGAAGTTTTTTTCTACCAATTGGGCTACGCTGCTGATCAGGATGGGAACGATAGCTTGAATGGTATCAAAACGCATCATGAAAGTATTGCCATGCTGGGATCACTTGGATTTAAAATACCAGAGGAGAACAAACTCTGTACTGGCATCTCGGCTGTCATGAAATATGTGCATCAATGGGCACAAAAGAGGGACAATTATCCTTATGAAATAGATGGAATGGTCATCAAATTGAATGACAAAGAACTGCAAGATAGATGCGGGTACACCAGCCACCATCCACGTTGGGCCATTGCATATAAATTTCAAGCCAAGCAGGCAACATCCAAGCTTCTCGATGTTGAATACCAAGTAGGCAAAATAGGATCTGTTACGCCTGTTGCCAAGATTGAACCGGTTCAATTGGCCGGCGTAACGGTTTCGAGTATATCCTTGCACAATGAAGAATTTATAAAATCCAAAGATTTGCGCATTGGTGATACTGTCCTTGTCGAGCGTGCTGGTGATGTGATCCCCTATATCGTAAAATCAATGGCCGATCTCCGCACTGGAAATGAAAAAGTGATTGAGTATCCAACAAATTGCCCATCATGCAATACCGAACTGGTCAAACAAGAAGGAGAAGCTGCTTGGAGATGCCCCAATTATTTATGCAAAGCCCAAGTATTGCAACGTTTGATATTTCATGCCGGCAAGGAAGCAATGGATATTGAAGGCATGGGGCAATCCATCATCGAGCGATTGTATGAGTTGGGTTGGGTGAAGGATATATCTGATTTTTACCAATTGGACTATGAGGCCTTTGCTCAATTAGAAGGATTTGGCGTAAAATCCGCCGAAAACCTCAGAAAATCAGTCATTAAGGCGAAACTGAATCCCATCCATCGGCTCCTGCATAGCTTAAGTATCCATCATTTGGGTAAGAGATCGTCAAAGTTATTGGCCGAGCATTTGGAGGATGTTAGGGATTTAAAGAATTGGTCAACTGAGCAATATTTGGCGATAAAGGATATTGGTCCTACGGTTACTGAGAGTGTTCAATCCTACTTTAACAATTCCTTAAATGTATTATTGTTGGACAAAATGGCATCTTTGGGTGTCAATATGAAAGCTCTGGATGAAGATCTGCCCAAAAAACTTGCAGAAGGACTTCCGTTGAGCGGTCAAACGATTCTGTTTACTGGAACTTTATCCACATTGGGACGTAAAGAAGCAGAGAAATTAGCCGAAAATGCAGGAGCAAAAAATCTCAGCGCAGTGAGCAGCCAATTAAATATATTGGTAGCTGGAGAAAGTGCTGGGTCTAAATTGGTAAAAGCAAAAAAACTAGGTACCGTAAATATTTTAACCGAACAAGAATTTTTAACACTCATTAATCCTTAGATTACCTTCTGCATGAAAAATACCATTCTATTATTGATATGCTTCTTTGGCATTTCACAATTATCTGAAGCTCAACAGAAGCCAGGTCAATTTGCCAAGTTGGTTTGTGATGCACGCAATTGCACATCTGATTCATTGAATCTCTACGAGTACAATGGCATGTCCTTTAGTTTGATTAAATCCGCAAGAGGAACCAACAAAATGGTCACTTTTGAACTTGAATTTGGTCAGCCTCGTTTTTATTACTTGGGTTATAGTTACTCCGATTTGAAATTATTGATTTTGGGTGGTGAAACTGAAGTTACAGTAGTGGTCAATTGCAATTCTGTAAAAAATTCAGCTGTCAAAAATTCTCCAGTCAACACTGGGTATGAAAATATGAAGCAACAGCTCAATAGAATGAGAAGCGATGAAAATTTGATTTTCTCAGATTTTACCGCAACCAAAAGAGAAGCTACGGATGTTCAAAATTTCAATTTCAGGTTGGCAAAACTGGACAAGCAAAAAACAAATTGGAAGGATTCAGTCTCAAAGGCAAACCCTTTCTTGGGCCAAGTTGCTGCAATCAACACTTACTTGAGTTTTCCTAATAATCAGGGAAGATGGAAGTTGGAAACGGATTATTTTGCGAACGAATATTTCAAATTTACAGAATGGAATAGCACCGCTCATTTATTCAATCCTTGGGTATCTGAGCAATTTAAAGCTTATACATCCACACTTTTGGATCTAAGAGTAGGAGAAGGAAATATCTCCAAGTTACTGCAAGCATTGCTTGGAAAAATGCCTGACAACTCCAATACGTACCGTTTGGCTTTGGGTGGAATTATTCAGGGCTTGGGAATCAGATCAGATGTTTTGTATGCAGAGTTCGGTCAAATATTTGTTGATAAATATGCCATGTCTAATCCTTCCGATGTAGGCTTAATGAAACCAAAGTTGGAAAGTATCAAGCAGCTGATGATTGGTGGAATGGCACCTGACTTTAAGCTGAAAACACCTGATGATAAAGAAATGTCATTGAGTGACTTGAAAGGAAAATACGTGTTGATTGATTTTTGGGCAAGCTGGTGCGGACCATGCCGTAGAGAAAATCCCAATGTGGTTGCTATTTACAATGCATACAAAGACAGGGGATTCGAGATTCTTGGTGTTAGTCTTGATAGGGCGAAAGAGCCTTGGTTGAAAGCCATTACTGACGACAAATTAAGCTGGTACCATGTATCGGATCTTAAAGGATGGCAAAGTGAAGCTGCTGCTAAATATGGTATAACGGGTATTCCACACACCGTTTTGTTGGATAAAACGGGAAAGATCATAGCTAGACAATTGAGAGGTGAACAATTAGGCCAAAAATTGAATGAACTTCTGGGCCCTCCGACCAATAAGTAGGCTAGTCATTGGAGTTTTATTTATTTGTTCCTGCCAGCAAATCGAAAAAAAACCAGTTGAATCAAGGATTGACCCCGATTCTTTGAAAATAAAAGCATCAGTGCCTGCCACCGAACATCCTTTGGTACAAGACACATGTGTTTTGCCTGAAGGTTGGGTACTTTTAGAATCTGATTCAGAGTTCGTGGTTGATTTGCCCTATGCAACTACTAATAATTTCACGAAAACTTTAGTGTATCCCTGCATGAAATGTCTTGTAAGGGAAAAAATTGCAAAGAAACTTGATCTGTTGAGACCCTTGTTGAAGCAAGATAATTTGAAATTGGTACTTCGGGATTGTTATCGAAATACTGAATCTCAAGCAAAATTGTGGCGGGCCAAACCTGACGCACGATTTGTTAAACCACCATGGCGAGGTTCGAATCACAGCCGGGGAATAGCATTGGATGTAGAACTCATTAACAGCAACAATGAGCTTTTAGACATGGGTACTTCCTATGATGATTTTACTCAGCGATCGTATATCAACAGTGATGAAATATCTTTGCAGCAGAGTATAAATCGCAATAAACTCAAGGCAATTATGAAAAGTGTAGGATTCACTACCATCCGCACCGAGTGGTGGCATTTCGATGGTGGAAGCAGCAAGAATGTAAAGTTGGAGGAAATTCAATTGCCTTGCAATTGTATAGCAGTGCAGCATTCTTCGCAACAATGAGGTGCTCGGCAACGTTAAGTAATACGAATTTTTAGGTAGAAATTTAAATATTAAGATGTCAACACAAGTTTATAGCAATGATGTAGCGGCCATAGATGCGCTGGCTCAAGCATACAGGGATCTTGCCAAAGAAATAGGCAAGGTGATAGTAGGTCAGGACGAAGTAGTGAAAGCTGTGATTATTTCACTTTTTTCCAATGGACATAGTTTGTTGGTAGGAGTGCCAGGTTTGGCTAAGACCCTATTGGTCAGCACCATTTCCGACGTTTTGGATCTTGAGTTCAAAAGAATTCAATTTACTCCGGATTTGATGCCGTCGGATATAACAGGTTCTGAAATCCTAGATGAAAGTCGTCAGTTTAAATTTACGAGAGGTCCCTTATTTGCAAATATCGTTTTGGCGGATGAGATCAATAGAACTCCTCCTAAAACTCAAGCTGCACTTTTGGAAGCAATGCAAGAAAGATCAGTGACGGTGAGTGGTATAAGACACCAATTACCAAATCCATTTTTTGTGCTCGCCACCCAAAACCCAATTGAACAAGAAGGTACTTACCCGCTTCCTGAAGCGCAACTGGATCGTTTTATGTTCAATATACTACTGGATTACCCAAGTTATCAGGAGGAAATTGATGTGGTAAAAAACACTACTTCTGACAGGTCAACACAACTAAACCATGTAGTCACGGCACATCAGATATTGGAGTTTCAAAAGCTTGTAAAACGTATCCCAATTGCAGATAATGTATTGGAATATGCCGTTTCATTGGCTTCAAAGACGCGACCTGGCACTTCAATGGCTACTACAATGGTCAATAACTATATATCATGGGGAGCAGGGCCACGTGCTTCGCAATACTTGGTTCTAGGCGCCAAATGTCATGCTGCGTTGAATGGAAAATATTCGCCGGATATCGAGGATGTGCAAGCTATAGCTAAATTGGTATTGCGCCACAGGATTGTTCGTAACTATAAGGCCGAAGCTGAAGGAATAAAAGAAGAACAAGTTATTGAAAGTTTGTTCTAGATTTTATGACATGAAATACCGAAACTGAGCCTTAGTTTTCTGTCGATTCAGATTTTTATACAAATTACTTTGACTTGAATTGGGCTATCGCATTTTTGGTAAAATGTGACAACACCAGTCTACCACTGATACCAGCTCGGGAGCTGAGTAATTCATCCCAATGCTGCGCACCTTGCCAAAAAATTCCTTTCAAATCAGCCATAGCTTCAGGACTACTGCTTGCTAATTTTTCTGCGAGCGATTGAATAGCATGGTCCATTTCATGAATACTTGCATACACTTCAGCATACAATCCTTTTTGCCTTGCCCATTCTGCTGACTGAAAACCTGTTGCATCAATGGCTAATTGGGACATGGCACTGAGCCCTATCTTGCGTTCAACAGCGGGCCCCACTACAAATGGCCCTATACCAACTGCCAATTCACTCAATTTTACTGAAGCTTGTTCGGTTGCGTAGCAAATATCCGTGGAACTTGCTAATCCAACACCTCCGCCAATTGCCTTGCCTTGAACCCTGCCAATGATCAGTTTTGGACATTTGCGCATGGCATTGATCACATTGGCAAATCCCATAAAAAAGTGATGACCTATTTCAGGATCCTCAATAGCTGCAAGCTCGTCAAAACTCGCTCCAGCACAAAAGGTTTTTTCACCGGCACTCTTTAGAATCAAGACTTTAGAATCTTTATCCTGTCCAGCCTGGTGGATCTGAGAGGCCAAGGCCGACAACAATGAGCCCGGCATGCTATTATGGCTTGGATGAAAAAATTCAATTGTACCTATTCCACCCTCAATGGTATAGCTAACGTTTCCTTCCTGTATCATGCTGATTGATCCAATTTTTTTACCATAGTTAAGATTGTAGCAACGGCAACTGTTTCACCAGTTTCATCATAAACATCTACCATAAATTTCACAATTCCTTTTGCAATATCATCTTCACTTTTCTTCTCTTGATCTATTTTCTCCTTCACAGTCAAACGGACGCCAATGGTCATGCCTGCATAGACTGGTTTGGTGAATCGGCAATCTTCTAATCCATAATTTAACAATACTGGTCCTTTGAGCGGATCAACGAATAATCCTGCAGCAGCCGATAGAACAAAATAACCATGAGCCACTCGTTGAGTAAATATTGTCCCATCCAATGAGGTTGCATCAGTATGTGCATAAAAGTGGTCCCAGCTTACATTGGCAAAATTGACAATGTCAGCATCAGTTACTGTTCTTTTGTGTGTAATAACAGTTTCACCTACCTTCAGATCTTCAAAATGTTTGCGGAATAGGTGTTTATCGGGCTCAATATAGGCTGCACCTGCTTGATAGATATTGGTAACGGCAGTTATAGTTGTTGGGTGTCCTTGAATTGCACAACGTTGCAAATAATGCATTACACCGCGCATACCACCCATCTCTTCACCACCTCCTGCTCTACCAGGGCCTCCATGTACCAACATAGGCATAGGTGAACCATGTCCAGTGCTATCTTTGGCACAATCTCTGTTCAATACCAATATTCTGCCATGATGGCTTGCTGCTCCTATCACGTAGTGTCTTGCTATATTGTTATCGTAAGTTACAATTGAACTGCATAAGGAACCTTTACCCATTTTGGCTAATTGTATTGCTTCATCAGTAGTTGTATAAGGCATAATTGTTGAAATGGGCCCGAACGCCTCTATTTCATGCGTTTTGGTTTTTTCAAATGGTTTTTCATTTAAAAGAATCAAGGGAGAAATAAATGCTCCTTTATCTTTATCTCCTCCTTTAATTTGCACATGATTTGGGTCTCCATAGATCAAAGTGGACTCAGTAAGTAGCAATTCGAATCTTTCTTTGACTTCCTCAAGTTGTTTTCTGCCAGCCAACGCGCCCATTCTGACCCCTTCTACTCGAGGGTCACCGATGGTATTGCTGTTTAGCATTTCGGCAAGTGCTTTATGAACGGGCTCAATTAAATTTTCGGGAACGATTATTCTGCGAACTGCGGTACATTTTTGTCCGGCTTTGGTTGTGATTTCTTTTCTGATCTCTTTGATAAAAAGTGAAAATTCTTCGGTACCGGGGACTGCATCCAATCCAAGAATACTACAATTCAAACTATCCGCCTCCATATTGAAAGGTACGGATTCGTTGATGATTTTTGGGTGGGATTTTAACATGCGCCCAGTATCAGCCGATCCAGTAAAAGTAACAACATCCTGATAGTTGACGTGATCTAAAATTCCGCGAGCAGAGCCACAGATCAACTGAAGGGATCCTTGAGGTAAAATACCAGAGGCTATAATATCCCTGAACATGGCTTCAGTCAGGTAAGAAGTTAAAGAAGCTGGCTTAACAATAGCTGGCATTCCAGCCATTAAGTTGACTGCAATTTTTTCCAACATCCCCCAGATCGGAAAATTGAAGGCATTGATGTGGATAGCAACTCCTTCCTTGGGAACCATGATATGATGTCCAATAAAATGACCATTTTTACTCAAAGGAGCAGTTTCCCCATCAATGTAATAAGATTCATTTGGGAACTTCCGCCGCAATGAGGCATTTGCAAATAAGTTGCCTATTCCGCCTTCAATGTCAACCCAGCTGTCTGCTTTGGTTGCACCAGTTTTGTAAGACAATTCATAATAGCTATCCTTTCTTTCCATCAGGTACATGGCCAATGCTTTGAGCATTAAGCCTCTCTGTTGGAATGTCATTTTTCGTAAAGTGGGATTTCCTTGAGTTCTGGCATAATGAATCATTTGGCCAAAATCCAAACCAGCCGAACTGGCAGAGGCTATAGGCGCGCCAGTTGAGGCATCTGAGAGTAGTTCTCCATCAGATGTACCTGCTATCCATTGCCCACAGGCAAAATTTAAGAGTTTTTGCATAGAATTTTAATCGAGTCGTAAAATTAACTCATCCACACTTATGAAAGTTCATTTTGAAAATAAATCAGCTTTTTGTGGGTTGACATGTCAGTATGGTAAATCCATCTCACTGTTAGGCACGAAGGGCATGATTTGGCAAGATTGGTAAGTTGGGCCTTGGTTCATGGTTTATGGGTTTATGGTTTTTGGGTTTATGGGTTTATGGTTTTTGGGTTACGGGTTTATGGGTTTATGGTTTATGGGTTATGGTTTATGGGTTTATGGGTTTATAGGTTATTCAAAATTTTGAGAGCATTTAAAAATCCTAATAATCAGTTAATCATAAGAATCACAGCCTGTCCTGGCTGGACATACGTTCGTATTCAGATAAAAGAGGCTTAGGTTAGTATCTTTAGGTGTGAATGAGCTAGCAAGTTTTTTTTCCTATCCTAAGTTCATATATTAATTTTTTCTAATTTTATCTTACTTTTGTGACAAACTTACTCACATCATCGCCCTAAATAAACAACATATCGTCATTATGGCTTCCGGGAGTGGCTCCAATGCTTTGGCTATTTTGGAATACTTTCATTGTCGCGAAGATATTTTAGTTGTCTTGGTTGCAAGTAACAATTCAAAGGCAGGCGTATTGAGTCATGCAAGAGAAAAGCATGTACCTGCCTATTTGTTTACACCCAATGAGTTGGGCTACAAACAATTATCAGAATACTTTAAATTCCTGAATATTGACTTAGTGGTGTTGGCAGGCTATATGAAGTTGTTGCCGTTTGAGCTGATAGAGCTCTATAAAAATCGTATCATCAATATTCATCCTAGTTTATTCCCGCATTTCAAAGGAAAAGGGATGTATGGCATGAATGTTCACATGGCAGTAAAAGATGCTAATGTATCTGAAACAGGTATCACCATTCATCTTGTAAATGAAGAATATGATGCTGGCAGGGTATTATTTCAAGCCAAAACAGAGGTTTTACAATCGGATACTCCTGAAGCAATAGCACAGAAAGTGCTTCACTTGGAACACCAACATTATTCCGAGGTAATTGAATCTTACCTCAATGAACTCCATCACACATGATCATGAAATATACCTATCAATTATCCTTTATAATAATCGTTCTTCTGGCTACTTCCTTTAGTCAAATCAAAGCACAAAAATTATCTTGGCGCGATCAAAGTGATATTGCTGAAAAGGCACTCAAAGTGGGCGACTATGCAACAGCAGCTAAAAACTTCAAATTGGCCTGGCAGCAGAAGAAATCCAAGTATGATTTGTTGTACAAAGCCGGGAAATGTGCTTACCTAATGAAAGATTATAAAAATGCAGCTTTCGCGTTTGGTACCTTATTGAAGAAAACAAAAAAATTCCCTGACGTAAAATTCCAAAATGCTAGGGCGCTAAAATCACTTGGAAAATACTCTGAAGCCAAATCAGGATTTGAGGAATTTATAAAGTTTTACACTGCAGAGGACAAGCCTCAAATGTCGGAATTAGTCAATCGTGAAATAGCAGGATGTATGCTGGCATTGGAGCCAAAACTTGCGAATAATGATGTGACAATTAATTATCCTGGTTTGGTTGTCAATACCAACCAATCTGATTTTGCACCAGTCCCTTTTGGAGACAACGCGTTATATTTTTCAAGCAACAGAAAAGGATTGGCAAAAATTTATCGGTCAGAAAAATCAAACTCAGGATATTCGAAACCGCAAATACCAACGATTTTCCCCAAAAATGACAAAGTCAATTATGCGAATGGAAGTTTTTCGGATGACTTTAAGAGATTTTATTTCAACATTTGCGTGCCAACAGAGATGGAAGGTGGTTTACAATCACGCTGCGATATCTATGTGATGTTGAAGAAGGATGAAGTTTGGGGAGCACCAATTAAATTGCGAGGATACATCAATGATAGTTTGGCTACCAATACTCACCCATGTCTTGTGATGACTGATACCAAGGAAATACTATACTTTGCGTCCAATAGAAAGGGTGGGCTGGGAGGCACTGATATCTGGTATAGTGAACGCAGCTTGAGCACCGATGATGTTGATTTTACGGTTCCGAGAAATTGTGGAGATAAGATCAATACATTGGGTGATGAAAAAAGTCCATGGTACAACAGTCAGGAAAGTAGTCTCTATTTTAGTTCCAATGGTTTTCCATCTCTTGGAGGTTTAGACATCTTCAAGTCAAATGGTCAGCATAGGGATTTTTCAGAAGCAATGAATTTGGGAGAGCCATTCAATAGTCCTGCGGATGATTTGTACTACATTCAGCGAAAAGGATTGAATACTGGATATTTGGTATCAAATAGAACTTTCACTACCTTGAAGAATACCACGACTGATGAGGATATTTTTGAATTCAATACCGCCAATCCCAATAATTTTATCTCAGGCAAAATTCTCGATAAATATTCCGAGAAAGGAATTTCGGACAGTAGGGTTTCAGTTTATGAATTGGCCGCAGATGGAAAAGAAACGTTGATAGATACGCGATTTTGTCCAGATGGGTCTTTTAACTTTTCATTAGCGCCTAGCAGAAAATATAAATTTAAAGCAGAAGCAAAGGATTACAGCCCCGATTACAGCAATCTTGAAACGAATGAGATTAGGGGTAACAGGATCAGTCGGAATTTTGTTTTGAGTAAAAATTTGAACGAAATGGTTTCAATTGGTGAACCAGATTTTGATAAAGAGCCTGAACCAGTAATTGTAGAAGAAGCAAATTCTAAACCAAAAGCAAAAAAAGATCCCAAGCAGAAGGAACCCGTAAAAAAAGTTGAAGTTATAGCTGAATCAATACCAACTACTGGGCCTTCATGGGTAGGCGGATTGAGGCCTGATGGTTTCTACAGAGAAGGGGAGTATTATTTGATCCAACTACTTGCGGCCAAACGTGTAGATGGAACTTTGAGCGTCTTTAACAACTTGGATGGTGTTGGAACATTGACTTATGAGCCAGTTCCCAATAAGCCAATGGATAGGGTTTTACTGGCATGGTGGCCAGATAGAACATCTGGAAACCAAGCCTTGTTGAAGATAAGGAAAGCAGGTTTTAAAACTGCCTTCCTTACAAAGTATCAAAGTGGGATTCGTCAATAATTGACAGAAATATTGTGCATTAGTAAACTACAGTAACTAAGCCTTTCAATTGTTTGGTTGCTTTTCCGTTTTGTTCCTTGTATTTGGCAACATAAGTGTAAACTCCAGGCAATGCTCTAGAGCCTCTTACATTTCCATCCCAGCCTTCATCCATGCCGCTGCCTCTATGGATTTCATTTCCGTATCGATCAAAAATTATCCAATCAATTGATTCAATTCCAAGTCCAACAAATTGAAATTTATCATTTAAGTTATCTCCGTCAGGTGTAAATGCATTAGGTGCATATAAGGTGCTTGCGTTGCGCACGCAAACAGTCAAACTTGCAGAATCTTTGCATCCACCCTGATTAATGACTAATAATTTTATAGTGTAAATACCTGTATCGGGATAGCTGTGTTTTAACAATTGTCCTGAGTTGTATGGTTCTGACGTTCCATCACCAAAATCCCAAGTACCGTTAACTACGCCTGAGCTAAAATCCAATACCGTTAATTCAGGATCTAGAAAAGAAACACAATTTCCAGCTGGAGAAACAGAGAAATTGGCTACAATTACTGGATAGCCTGGTAATTTGGCGGAAATTTCTTGTTCGCATCCAGTTTGAACATTGGTGACCAAAACATCAAAAGTTGCAGGGTTTCCAGTATAAGTTTGTCCATAAAATTTAGGAGAAGTTTGCCATTCGAAATTGTAATTCCCTGCTGGTGATGCTGTTACTGTCGAAGAAGTTGATTCACCATAGCAAACCAATGGTCCGGAAATTTGATTAACAACAAAATCTGGATGCACAAATACACTCAAAGTAGCTGCAGCAGGATCGGAGCAACCGTCTTCAACAAGTACCGAATAAGATGTAGTCTGTGTTGGTGCCACAAATTGAGTTTGCCCAAATCCTAAGCCATTGTTCCAGGTGTAAACGTAATTGCCGAAGGAGCTTCCACCAGTCCCCCAAGCGGATATATTTGTGCTCAATCCTTTGCAAATTGAATCAACTTGAAATGGCAGATCCACTCCCAATGGTTCACCCACCACAACGGTGATTGTTTTGTCATCTGCACATTTTCCTATTCCAAAATTGTATGAAATGGTATGCAGCCCAGGTCCAGCAGTTGCAGGATTAAAACTTGTTTGTGGCACTCCATCTACCAAAGGAAGTCCGCCTACAGGGGCAAAAACGATTGGGATATCTTGATTTTTATAACAATAAAATGGTTCCAACCCCCCTAATACAACTGCCTGAAAATCAGAAACACTTATTTGTCCAGAATGTAAACATCCCTCTTGTGACACCATTGATATTGTGAATGTTCCTGCACCAGTTATTCCGGGGTCAAACAATCCCGCAAAAATATTTATGATTCCTGTGCCATACCATTCTTTGATGGATAGATCCGCAGTCAATTTGAATGGATTATCTTCACTGCACAATGCAACGCTGTCTATTTGAGGGAGAGAATGTACTTTTATCCACATGGTATCACTACAGCCGTTGATACTGTAAACTGCAGGATGTATGCCTGAAGCGACATTTTTTGGGTCGAAGTAAAAGCCGTTTTTAGGGTCTTTGTCTTTGACATAAAGGTAATAAACGCCTCCGCCAGTCCATTGGCCGCCAGTTGGATTTTCATCCAGGATGCTGGTTTCTAATTTTAAAGAATCGGCATAAGGGCAAAATTCATAAACTTGTTTTTTTCTAATTTCAGTATTTCTGATTCTGGCAACTCTCGTATCTGAACATCCATTGCTCGTGTAAACCAAATTCACATTTTGACCGTCATTGAGCAAAGAAGGATCGAATAATCCAGTTAAGGTGTCTATTATTCCAGGACCTTTCCATGCTCCACCCGCAGGACCCCAGGAGCCATTTAATATGAATGGCTGCTGGTTGGTGCATGCTGTAAAGTCGTTGGACGCGTTTACTGGTACAACGTAGATATTCATTGAGTCCGTGCATCCATTGATATGATAAACCAATTTGTTCAAACCTAATTTAGCTTTACCAGGTTCAAACCAACTCCAATCTTGTGCCAATCCTGGTGATGGATCCCAATTGCCACCCCATGGGCTGATAGGTATGGTATAAGGATCTTTGGAACTACAAATAGTCACATCAGGCGGCATAATCAAGTCCGCAACTCTTATCCATTTAGAACCAGAGCATCCGTTTGGCGCATTGTATGTTATTAAATATTCTCCAGGTGTGGTTGGATCAAATACTCCTGCTGCATTGATAAAATTCCCAGACCAAGTACCACCAGCTGGTGACCATCCACTTACTGTAAAAGGAGCGGCTCCAGGGCAGGAGGCGTCATCATTAAATATCCAAAACGGTTTAACTATGATTTTGACGGTATCTGAACATCCATTGGGATCTGTGTACCTGATATTGTCATAGCCTTGCCAAGGCCTCCAAGGCTCATACCATCCTGGTTGCTTGTTCCAATTTCCGTCCCAAATGCCAATAGCGTTCCATTTTCCTCCTGGATTGGTGACATTCAAGTTGAATGCTGGATCAGATTGACAAATTGTATCTCCCAATAGCCACTGAATGACGGGCGGAGTAAATAATTCAAAGGTATATGTTGCAATGGCAGGCAGGGATCCGGCATTATCAGTCACAGTGACACTATAACTCAAGGGAGGCAAGCATACATCGATGCTGCTGGCAGTTCCTGCCACACTCCATTTGTACTTGTAGCTCAGTGGATCACCCCCCGTAACTTGTGCATATAATCTGGTGCATTCTCCGGGGCATAGCTTGCCCTTGTTATTTTCTGGAATCAATTGTACAAAAAGTGGACAGCCAGTTACCGGAAAACTGGTTTCGCTGGTGAGCACGTGTGGTTTGAAACATTCATCTACAAATGTGCTGGTAAAATTAACCGTGTAAGTTCCAGTAATTTTTATTTCAGTATCTAAAATAAGCGTTATTTGGTCGGTAAATCCATTTATACATGGCGATGGTACAGCACTTATGATATTGGGACTTTGCGGGCCATAAATCAAAAACGCGGCAGGAAATACTGAATCACAAGGGACTTTTTCACTCAATTTCACAACAAAACTGGAGGATTCACACGGTACAGTTCCAACAATGTTCATCAAAGGAGCTTTAGGATCATCTATTTTTACTTTCCAACTTGCAATCCAGCCTGTGCATTGCAAATTGGCGTCAGAAATAAAATTGACTGTCAAGCATCCACTAGTCGCTTTTATAACTGGAGGAAGTGCTGTTCCGGAATAGGCTGGACCTATTTGAGTAGAAAATGTGTCTGGTCCGTCAAAAAAACGAATGTAATCATATTGTTCTTCAGTGCAAAATGTTGCAAAGGACATAATAATTTCACCTGATGTAGGAACACAAATGCTGAATGTATAATTTTCATTGGTATCATAGGTATCATTGACCAAGCCCTTGTCACTGTCTTTTAAGATTCCTTCACATTCTGAAGTAGTACCGTTATAGATATTGAAAGTCGGCTGTGCTTTCAAAAGGAAAGGAAACAATACAATTATTCCTATAATGAAGTACTTTTTTTTCATGACTTACATTTTTTTGATCAGAATGGGGTTTGTGATAACAACATTACTTTTGTGTCCCTTTCGGTCAACCATCCACATTTCGAAATAGGTGGTTTCCTGTTCGCCATTTCCCAATATAAATGGTGAGGACAAGGTGACTTTGAGTTTGCCGGAAATACTGATATTATCACCTTTCGGGGCCAAAGGAGCAACATAATATGCATCTGGTTCAGGTAATCTGGCGTCCTTAATAAACAGTGAGTTGATATCTGTATCTTCATTGCCTAAATCCCCGTCGCCGTCTTCATATTTCAATTCGATGATTAAATTTTCTTGAAATTGAACAATTGTATCAGTAGAAACGGAGGCTATGCTTATTGTAGGTTCAATGGGCAGGGGCAGTAAATTGGCTTCTCTTTCGCATGAAATGAGTAACACAGTCAATGTTAGGACTAAGGCTATAAATGATTTCATGGCAATACTATAGTAAATGAACAATAGTTTTTAATATAGTAAGCACCTGAAGTTGTGGGTATTTCTGCGGTTTTTCCATCACCATCTGTTGCATAAATTCTAAAAAAAACGGTCTGGCCCAAGCCCGCAAAATCCTTTGGATTGATGTTTATTTTGTAATAATACGGAACTTGAGCTCCAAAATATCCAGGAAAACTTTGAGAAACTCCTAGCAATTGCGTTTGAAAATCAGGTGCAGTATCGAATGCATCAGGAGTTGTAGAAAATCGGAGTCGGACATTGCTTAGATCCTTTTGTGCAGTTTTGTCGTCTGTTAAGGCAACAAAAATGTCCAGACTTGTAACATCATTTTTTACGCGCAGGGCACCTTGTCCGCTATCATTTCGTGGTAAGGTTTCACTTGCTATTCCATGCACACCTTGCATTTGTGGCGCTAAGTTGGAAGTGCCTGGCGAATTGCCAAACATATCTTTTGCACCAGCATCAATCCAATTTTTTATGCGGGCAATGTATTCATCTTTCTTTGCTGGCCAGTCATTTCCAGGTTCCAAAACCAAGGGCATAATGCCTGATTGTCCATCTATGTCTTTGGTTATTCTATTGTACAACACGGATTGTGCTGAAGAACCAGGAACTACTCTAAAAGTAAAATTCCCCAATGGGTCATTTTTGATTATTGGCCGGCTGACCATGGTATTGTAGGAGCTGTAAATTGTCCTGAAATCGGGTTCGAAAGTACCGTCATGGCATCCAGAGTTGGCGCATGTTGGCTTGAAGATATATGCATGAAGTCCTTCAAAACTATTTGGGTCTGGCTTGAAAATACTCAGCGTATCTCCATTGACAGGTGGGTTGTTGTTGAAAGGATTCGGGGGATCTTTTTCACAAGAAGCAATGAAAATTAACGCAATGATCATTAGGCCAGATACAATGATATATTTCATGTCTTAAATTCTATCAAACAATGATTTTGAATATCCATCTAATAGTCCTGCACCTTGGACATCAGGCTTAATACCCAATATTTCGGCCATTGTAGCCACAATATCCGTTGCATCGCCTACAGGATTGGATTCGCTTCCCACTCTGAGATTGGCTGGAATGCCAGGACCCACCATCAATGCAAACATTCTTCTTGAATTGGCATCTCCATTGTGGTCATAGCTGAACCAATCGTTTTCATCAGTTATGGGGTTATGGTCCAAGTTGCGCCCGTGTTCCGGCATAACAATCATGGCAGTATTGCCACTCATTTCAGGTATTTGATTCTGTATAACATTCCATAGGTGACCAACACCATGATCCGCGCGGTGCAAAGACTTCAGGTAGCCTGTAAAATTGCCATGGCACACATCAACTGCACTCAAGTTAAGTACAGTCACTTTTGGCTTGAAATATTTCATAACCTCAGTTGCAAAACCTATGGTGACTGCATCGCCATTATCCGTAACTGGAGGAAATGCCACTTGATTTTTTTCAAGTCGATCAAATGTATTCTTGATGAATTTTTTGATGTCTTCCTTTTCCTCATTGCTGTTGTTGATTCCAGGCAATTCGCCACTTTGAAGTAAAAATGTCTGATTCAAGAATGCCTGCATTTTGCGGATTGGGTCCAATTCATCGTCAGGATGATACACTTTGAATCCGTCTATGTACTCTTTGGCGCCAAAAGTGACTATTGGGGCTATAAAGTTTCCACCAAATTTTGATCCAAATTCAGGATATTCCGAGTGATTCAAGAGAGGCACTGAACCACCGATTCCATTTCCGACCATCCATACATCGGTGGCCTTGTAACCACCAAATCTGCGAGCATATTCGAAGATTGTAGGATGAAGAGGTCGTTGACGTAAGCCTTGAGTAAGACCATAATGACCTGAAACACCAGCACTGAGTCCTCCATAGTGCCCAGTTCCGCCTTTGGTATAGAGCAATTCTGCGAAAAGGGTACCTTGTTCCTCTAAAGTGGTTGAAAGTATTGGGGAAATGGGTTGTCCACCAGCTTGCCCACCTGGGAGCGTGGTTCCATAGGCAATTTTCAAATCTGGCGGCGCGCCTTTGAACATATTGTACATGATATTGCCTTCAATATCAATCTGTTGACTATCGGCTAAATACCTTTGTAGTATGGATTCTTGCTGTCTGACCCCACCTGCAAACAAGACAAATACTACGTGTTCTGCCATTTGTGGATTCGTCGTAGCAAAGAGTCTTCCTGTAGGTAAGATATAAGGAGCAGCAATTATTCCACCTGTTGCCAGTGCTGCTTGTCTTATGAATTTTCTTCTTCTCATATCAGTCAGGATATTTTTTAGTAGAAATAATATTCAGTGCTGGTAGCAAAAGCAAAATAGACATGTTCAGCAGTGATATTGGGATTGGATTTCAAGAAATTGATAAAAAAGACCTTCTCTGCCTGAGTGGGTTCTCGAACAAAGAAACGTTTATAGGTTTCAACAATGAACTTTCCGGGATCGGCGTCCACTTCTAGTTTGCTTGGCAATTTGACATCTGGATCTGTCATCATTTTGGCAATGATGATTTCGTAAGCTACTTGTTTATCTCCAAGGCTTGTAATGACATTTGACAGATCAACGAGTCTATCAGGAGAAAGCGCTTTCTGGTAAAGATTGGCATAGGAGATGTTCAAATATTGTTCATTGGTCTTTTGCTTATTCTTTTCAGCATTATTGGGAGAGATTGGCACATCATTGATTCCGTAAATATAATCCTTGTTCTTGCAGGAGCTCACTGTTAAAGCCAATACGATAGCTAACAGCCAGAACTGAAAGGCATAGAACTTTGTGTTAAAAATTTGCATATTCATTTGTTTCCAATATTTGAGATTGAATAATACGGATATCTCTTTGCGATATATAGCCTGCAAGCAGGAAGGATACCTCCGCACTTGATGGATCACGCGATAGGAGCAACTTGTAAATCCAAATGATCATGCCTTCAAAAAATTCTGGGGTGTTGGTGATCGCATCGCAATAGCTTTGTTTATCACTACAAGCAGCTCCAAAAATTACTTGAGGCTTGTTGAATTCGATTACATTATAACCTGCCATAAATTCAGACTTTGAAGGATATCTCCAGAGCAAATTGTCAAATGTGGCATTCACGTAATTGAATGAATTCATGTTGATATTGTCATAAATACCGTTGTTGATCAATCGTGTAAATATTTGATCATATGAAATGATGCCATTTTCAATCTCGGTCTTTGAATTTAAAATGCTGCGGTACTTATCAGCTTCTATTTTTTTCTTGTTAAATGCTTCCCAATCCATATTGATTGAATCAATGGTCATTCCAAATAAAATAGGTCCCAATGCTTGGTTGATTTCCCCATCAGATGAACCTTCGATACATCTGATTTTTGAGAGATTGTATAAATATTGGTAGTAGGCTTTTTTATAAGACCCATCACCAAATACGTAGGAAGTATCGGTTTGAAGTTTGCTGATGAGTTTGCGTCTGGAATCTAGTGAAAGTTCAGCAAGTTTTAATGCTTCTACTTCGAGGTCCATTTCAATGTCTAGCGGCTCTCTGCCAATCAAATCAATAAAGATTCTATTGACATAATTCTGGATTTTAATTGTAGGAACTTTGCTGTAATCTGGCGGATTATTGCCGTTAATGGTCACAGTTTCCTTGCCGCATGCCCCTAATAGTAGCGTTAAGGCCAATGCGAAAAGAGGTATTTTAGTATTTTTTGCACTGCTGATCATACACGAAGATATTAATATTTCACATATTTAAATAAAATAAATTCAAAAAAACTAAGCCAAGAGCTTTTTAACCATTTCAGAAATAGATTTACCATCTGCCTTTCCAGCAAGTCGGCCATTGGTTGCACCCATTACTTTGCCCATGTCTTTCATTCCTGCAGCACCTAATTCCTTAATCAGGTCTGTTACAAAACTTTCGAGTTCTTCACTGCTTAGCTGCACTGGCAAGTATTTTTCAATGACTACTATTTCTTCTTCTTCTATAGATGCCAATTCAGGTCTATTTTGTTGCACGAAGATCTCCAAAGAATCCTTTCTTTGTTTTATTAATTTCTGGATGATTTTAATTTCTGATTCTGAGTTCAGTTCCTCCCCAGTTCCACTCGTATTGAAGATCATGATTGCTGATTTTATGGCACGAATGCCTCTTAAGCCAACAGTATCTTTGGCTATCATAGCTGCTTTCAGATCTTGATTGATTCTTTCAGTAAGATTCATATTTAAGTTTGTTGATTTTCTTTAATGGTATCCACTATTTGTAAAAATTCCTCGACGCCTAATTCCTCTGGACGTTTCTTGAAATAATCATTCTCCAGCACATTTGCAGGGAGTAAATCCTTGAGTGTATTTCTCAACATTTTACGTCTTTGCCCGAATGATTGTTTGACTACTTTAAAATAAAGTGCTTTATCTTCATTTGGAATTTTGGATGGTATTCTTTCCATCAGTATGACTGCGCTATCCACTTTGGGAGGAGGTACGAATGAGCCAGGCTTTAATTTCATGATGATTTTAGCCTTGTAGTACCCTTGCGACAATGCACTGATGACACCATAGGTTTTACTGCCAGGAGGTGCAATGACCCGATCTGCCATTTCACGTTGAAACATACCTACCATTATGGGAATTTGTTCCATATTGTCCAGCATCTTGAAGATGATCTGTGATGAAATATTGTAAGGAAAGTTGCCAACCAATCCAAACTCTTCAGTGGGATATGCAGACTTAACATCAAATTTCATAAAATCAGCAGGATATACTTGAACTTCGGGGATATTTTCTGCCAAATATTGAACCATATCATGGTCTGCTTCAACTGCCTTTAGATTTGGATAATGGGCCAATAACTCGGATGTCAATGCCCCCATTCCAGGGCCAACTTCCAGTGCAAGCTTCGTTGTATTGTACTGATGAAACAAGCGAGCAATTTCTGTGGCCGTGCCCTGATTCTTAAGAAAATGTTGACCGTATGACTTCTTTGCTAATACCATGAATGTGCTTGTGCATAAAATTACGTAGGTTTTACGAAAAGAACTATATTGTAGGGCTGAATTTGAAAATAAAAATAAAGGAGAGCCAATCAAACAGACTCAACTGTGTTGAATTGCATATCATAAAGTTTGCGGTAAATGCCGTGCTCATTGGCAATCAGTGTATTGTGGTCGCCAAATTCTGATACAATTCCCTGATCCATAACCAATATGGAATTGGCCTTTCGCACAGTAGATAACCTATGTGCAATTACGATTGATGTTCTGTTGTCTATAAGTTTTTCAATCGCGTTTTGGATAATGGTCTCAGATTCGGTGTCAATGCTGGATGTGGCTTCATCCAAAATAAGGATATCAGGATTGAACACCAATGCCCTTGCAAAGGAGATCAATTGACGTTGGCCAACAGATAGTGTTCCTCCTCGCTCCATCACTTCAAAGTCATAAGTTTTTGGCAGTTTTTTTATGAAGGCATCTGCTCCGACAAGTATTGCTGCATCAATGGCTTGTTGCCTAGAAATGTTTGGATCTCGCATGGTGATGTTATCAATGACAGTGCCTGAGAATAAAAATACGTCTTGCAAAACAACTGCAATTTTTGACCTCAAAGTTGGGATGTCCCACTCCTTAATATCAACTCCATTAATGGTAATCGAACCTTTTTGAATGTCATAAAATCTATTGAGCAGACTTATGATGGTGGTTTTGCCAGAACCTGTGCTACCAACAATTGCTAAGGTTTCGTTTTGTTTGGCATGAAAATTAACGCCTTTTAGTACATAATCCTGATCGTTGTAGGCAAATTTCACGTCTTTGAATATCACATCACCTGATATTTTATCGGCTTTGAAATGTCCGTTCACTTCTGCGTTTTCTTCCGAATCCAATAAGCTAAAAACACGTTCTGCTGCCACAATTCCCATTTGCAATGTGTTGAACTTATCTGCTAGCATCCGAATGGGCCTAAAGAGCATGTTGATATATATTGGAAATGCAATCATGACTCCCAGGGAAATATGGCCATCTATAACTCCTCTAGCACCATACCATACCATGAGTCCCAATGAGGCAGCTGAAATGATTTCTACTACTGGAAAGAAGACAGCATAATACAGAATTGAATCCAGGTTGGCTTTGGTATATCTGCGGTTGATGACTTTAAAAAGTGCTTTATCTTGCTCCTCCGCATTAAATATCTGGGATATTTTCATGCCAGTAATCCGTTCCTGCAAAAACCCATTCATCAATGTCACTTCAGCGCGCACACGTTGAAAAGAGACTTTGACTTTTTCTTTAAATATAATGGAAGCTACAATCAAAACTGGCAATGTGGTCATACAAACCAAAGTCAATTTCCAGCTGGTATAAAACATCATACCCAAAACGGTAACTAAAGTCAGGATGTCAGCAATTATGGTAATGATTCCTTCTGCAAAAATGGCATTGATGGTCTCAATGTCGCTGATGGTTCTGGTAGTTGAGGTCCCAACCGGTGTTGTGTCGAAAAATTTTAAGCGCATGCGCATAATACCGCTGAATACCTTGACCCGCAGGTCGCGCACAACATTTGCACCCAATAAACCAGTAACAAAAGCAAAACTGTAGCTTAAGAAAGCTTCCAAAAATAAAACAGCAATGAGTACATAAAGGATTTTTTTCATGCCCTCCTGATCTCCTTTGAATACATAGTCATCAGTCATCACTTGAATCAACTTAGGCTTCAATGTTGCCAAAGGGGCAATAATCACAACCAGTATTGCTGCTGAAACGAAGAGCAATTTGTGTGGCTTTGCTAGCGACAATACCCTTTTAAGTACGTAAAGGTCTTTTTGAAATTTTGGCATAAATCTATTGGTAACATAAAGGTACAAATTTTAAAATTTTTGATTCATGAAACTCAATTCTATCCCCTTTGATATTCTGAACTATCTTTGAATCAAATTGTCATTATGCCTAAATTGTACCTGATCCCAGCGCCGCTCACTGAAAGTGGAGGAATACCAATAGCTGAAGCTTTTTTGCCTGAGATCTATCAGTTGAAACACTTCATAGTAGAACGCAGCAAGACTTCACGGGCTTATATAAAATCTTTGAAGCATCCCTTGCCTCAAAGTGAGCTTGAGGTGATGGAAATGGACAAACATAAGGGTCATGGTATGTTGCCCGAAATGCTCGAATGGTTTGATCAGGGCAAAGACATTGGTGTTTTGTCAGAGGCAGGCTGCCCAGGCATTGCTGATCCAGGAGCAAATGTAGTGCGTAAGGCTCATGATATGAATTATGAAGTTATAGCTATTCCTGGTCCATCGGCAATATTTTTGGCATTAATGGCCTCAGGAATGAATGGGCAGAACTTTTGTTTTCATGGTTACTTGCCAGTTGATGAAGGTGAAAGGATGGCAGAATTGAAGAAGATAGAATCCGATTCAAAGCATTTTCAGCGCACAATGATTTGGATAGAAACACCTTACCGCAACAATAGAATGGCTGAATCTTGCCTAAAAACATTGCAAGCAAGTACGCGATTGTGCATAGCTGTTGACTTAACTGGGGCCGATCAATGGGTTAAATCAAGTAAGATAGCTGAATGGAAAAAGTCTGATCTACCAGATATGCATAAATTGCCAGCGGTTTATTGTCTTTTGGCTCCGTAAAAATTATAGGGTGATTTCCTTTTGGGTTTAATTTTCTGATATTGTTTTCGAGTATCTTATAGGGATGTGCCTGTTTTACTAGTTTACCTGATAATTAGGGTAACATATTGTTGGTTTTGTTGATGATTAATTAATGGTCCAAATGAAGCATTAATTTGTTTTTATGATTATTTTGCAACCAGATTTAGAAGTAGAAACTCCAAAAATTATTGTAAGCATGAAATCTTCCATTTTTAAGATTTGTATTTTGGTCTGTTTGCTTTTTTCTAATTTTTCAATGGCACAAGAATTCCGCCAGGCTATCGGTTTGATCGGTTTTGCGCGCATTGAATTTGGTGTGCCTAATTCTCGATTCCCCACCTCGTTTTCCGCGGGACTCAATTTTGCTTTTCATCGTGAAATTAGAGTGAGTACTGATTTTTATGTGGATATCGCATTTCAGCCTGGAATTACACTTTATCAAAGAGGTATGGGCACTAGCACATTGGAATATTCCAAAGCAGATCGAAGCGGTAAGATTGATAAAGATGTGTTGAGGCAGTCAGCCAGTTCGCAAATAGACTTAGTCAATGCAGTATCAATGACTATAGGAGGAAAGAAGAGCCATTCAATCCAAATTGAAAATCGAACGTTTAATTATTTTCATAGATCTGCTATTGTTCACAATTACAGTTCGAGCGTTACTTTAGGTTCTAATTTTATTACAAATTTCAATGGTAGAAACCAACAAATTGGGTTTGCGAAGGCAACAATTGAGAAGTTGAGTGTCGGTTATTATAATGACGGAACTCCATTCAATTTTATATTTACCGGTGATGGAAGGGATCGATGGTGGACCGGTGGAGGTTTTCTGCAATATGGCAATGATATCATTCCGACGGGTTCAACTGGTGATCGATTTTCATTTGCGGTAGGATTTGATCGATTTACTGGTTACAGTTATGGTATGTTTGAATTGGGCAATCTGTTGAGGCAGTCTTTTGTATTGCATCGAGATCCGAGACAATATTTCCTGAATTCAGGCCGGATGTATCTGGTTATGAATGATTTGAAACGAGATTATTCTGTAACCGCTTCGTTCAATAATATTCCGTGGTTGGATGTTCAGAACCTGATTCACAATAAAGGTTCCATGTCCAAGCATTATTCCTTGTTGAAGGAATCCTATTCTATTGGAGTCAATGGTTTTTATCCTATAAAACTGTAATTATGAAAAGTCTAACATTCGCTCTAATTATAATGGTATTGGCTTCTTGTAATCGAGATGTAGCTCGTACTTCTGATTTTATATTGTTCAATAAACTGAAGCAGGATGGGTTCAAATCTTCAGTTAAGGGTCGTATCTTAAAAGGTAAAATATATGGGTCTGGGACCAAATGGATTGATAAAAACATTGAAGGTCGAAAATATCAGTTGCCATTTCCTTGTACAAAGAAAGATTTGGATTTGTATTTTGCAGGGAAAAGACTACAAAATGCGCCTTCCGATACTGACAATAAGGGGAAACAGAAAGTAGTACAACAGATGGAAATCAAATTTTACTCCAATGAGGGGGAAGAACCAGTGGATAGTTTTACCAAGGATAAAGAGTCTCCTAAAGTTGGACAATATTCTTTCTTTAATTTCATTGACCACGAGCGGGTAGTTTTTGTCAGTAACAACAGAGTGCGCTATAATAAATACACACCTGAAATTAAGGCTGAGAAGTTCAATATGGATTTAGGAAAGGTAGAAAAAAGTAACCCTTACCAAAGAGGATATTATCGATTTGAAAACGACACGGTATTGGTGGTTGAATTGCGACAATACAAAAATGTTACCAGCAAACTATTGTTTTTTAAGTTTGTCAAAAACCAATTGGTTTTGGAAAAAATCCAAACCTTTAAATGGGACACGGTAAACAAACTAAAGCGAAAATATGAAGTGCAAGTTTCTGATCTTGAAATCTTGTTGGCTGAGAATTTGCCAGATATAGAATCTTTGCCAGTTGCATTCGAAATTGATAAGAAAGTTGGAATTTCATTCAAATCGTTAAATGGTTTTCTGATCTCCGAAGAAAATTGGACCAAATTTAACGTTCGTATTGTACTTAGTGGTAAAGAATGCCTTCGAGAATTTCTGGACGACGACCAAATAAAGCACTCTGAACAATTAGATCCGTCGTCTTGTCTTTCTTGGTAATTGGTTGGTTTAAACATATTACTTAATATTTGTAATAACCGACCATCACGAGCGCCATCAGTGGAAGTCAAATTTGACTCTTAAATATGGAATGTTCTACGCTAATATTCAAAAGTTAAACTCTAGGTTTTAAGAAGTCTAATAAGAGGCTAGAAGTCTTCAGCCCCAATAAAAAGTTTCAAAAGATTGTTTATTTAAGTTTTTCCAAAAAGTTTTTTTTGGCTTAAAACGTCTCATTTGTCGATGTGTTCTATGCATTGATCTAAGTTTAGCCTATTATTATGTATAATTATGAACTATGTATTGCATAGTACTAATTATTATTTTATCTTTGTGTCATGTTAGATCAATCACCAAAAAATCAACCTGTGGAAAATGCACAATCTCAAATGAGGAAGGGTGTATTGGAACTCGTGGTTTTAGCATCTTTAGCTCCTGCTCCTGCGTATCCTTCGGATATCATTTCAAGTCTGAAAGAGTCGGATCTAATCGTGGTAGAAGGCACGTTGTATCCTTTACTCACTCGGCTTAAAAATGCCGGTTACTTACAATACGAATGGCAGGAAAGCTCTTCTGGGCCACCTCGCAAGTACTATAGTTTAACTGAATCTGGAGCACAGCTGTATCAGTCTTTGCTTACTTCCTGGAATCAATTAGTAGAATCTGTTCAAAAAATAACACAAAACCAAGCTGCATCATGAATAAGACAATGCAAATCAACCTGGGTGGCATCCCTTTCGTGATAAATGAAGATGCGTACCAAATTCTTGACAATTATCTAACTGCCATCAGCCGCCATTTCATGGAAACCGAGGGCAAAGATGAAATCACTTCAGACATCGAAAATAGACTGGCTGAGTTGTTTCAAGAAAAACTCAATGGAAAAAATATTCTCTCTGTCAATGATGTCAATGACGCAATTGTGGTAATGGGCACATTGGAAGACCTTGGTGTTGACGGTGCCAATCAGTCAAGCCATTCAACAGGCCAATACCAAACTGGTCGCAAGATCTTCAGAGATCCTGATGACAAAATAATAGGTGGTGTTTGTAGCGGTATTTCGGCTTATTTTGGCTTAGGAGACCCTATTTGGTTACGAATATTATTTGTAGCTCTGTTTTTTACATTCGGAACAGGAATTCTAGCTTACATTGTATTGTTGGTGCTGATACCTGAGGCCAAGTCCGCCTCTGACAAACTATCGATGAAAGGTACTCAAGCCAATGTTCATACGATAGCGGAACACGTGCAAAACAATTTGAATGATTTGAGCAAATCTTTCAGTGGAGATACTGATCAATTGAAGCAAAACATTGGCAGCAGTGGTAAAAAAATCCAAAAAGGTTGCCTGGGCTTTGTCCAGAATTTCTTTTTAGCGATTGGTTTTCTTTTGCCAAAAATCATAAAATATACAGCTATTGCCTTTGGAATATTTAGTTTATTTGTAGGAAGTATTGCAGGATTTGGGGTGTTAACTGCATTGTTCAACAATGATTTTTACACTTATATGATGGGAGAGGGATTCTTGAAAAACAATCCACTTCTAATGATGGGTATAATTGCAACTTTTGCCTTACCCATTATAATTTTCCTGCTCGTAGGCTTCAAGTTCATATTTAAGTTGAAGGTGCCACAATTTGCTTTTCCAGTATTAAGTGGCTTATGGATTTTAGCCATTATAATAAGTGTGTTGACTATTTCACGCTTCACGGGTACTTTCAACAACATAGCCAAAGTTAAAAGCGATAAGATGAGCTTGGCTATTCCACCATCAAATGAAATTATCATAGATGCTGAGGATGATGAGCAAGAGCCCAACAGCATCGTAATTGGCCGTTGGCAAGTTGGACCTGTAACACGTGAAAATGGCAAGTTGTACAGTCATGATATTGATGTTGAAATCAAAAGATCCTTGAGCAACGAGATGTATTATACCGTTCAGGCTGAGAGTCATGGAACCAGTGTCGAGGAGGCCCAAAACATAGCTAAAGCAATTCGATATCCTGTAGAAATTATCAATGGGCAGATCGTATTGCCGTCTCGATTTGAGATATCAGCACCTTGGAGAAACCAAAACGTAAGAATGTTACTTTACGTCCCTGCTGGTGTAAAAATCACAATGACTGACAATGCGGATAACATGATCAGCGACTTGGATCTCGCCCCTGAGCAAGATTCAGATTACGATAGTGGCGTACGTCAAATGAAAATGACTGAACAAGGTTTGGTCGATAAGGACGAAGAATTGAAGAACTCTAAACTAAAAATAACAGTAGAGACGGACACTACTAAATGATACTAGTTGTATATTGGATTAGTTAAAATGTCAAGACCGGTTGGATTCCCTACCGGTCTTTTTATATTGGTTTCCTTTTGAATGATATTATTTTGGAATCTAATAAGCTGCTTACTCCAGCATTCAAATCTGTTGCTTGTGTTGGTTGTTGTTTCATCTGAAGTACTGCCATCAGGCGGTCAAATAGCGGCATACAATAGACGAAAAGACAAGTTTAAAAGCTCAGCGTACCTCTGTGATATTTCTACTTCGCCTTCAAGTATTCTAAGGTTTCGCTTGCGTCAACGCCTTCTTTCTTCGCTTGGGCAACTGCTTTATTGACCCATAATTTGGTTTTGCGTTTATCGCCAAGTTTGGAGTAGAGAGCTGCAACTGTATCCATGATATAGTATTGAGGATCTTTTTTGATTGCTCCTTCGGCCAACTTGATAGCTCCTTTAAGTAGGTCAGGATTTTTGACTGTGAGATATGCTGTCCAGGCTACACCATTCAACTCCATCGTTTCAGCAGAAGAAAATATTTTGTAATGAACCAATGCCTGTGAAATATAATCATCGTATTTCTTTTGGCCCATTTGATGATCCATTTTCAATTTACTGATGATGCGATCAGCAGATTTTGGATTCAAAGATTTTACCAAGGTTTCCCATTCCTCCCAGTTCACATCTGCAGGAAGAGATCTACCACCTGTTTCAAGCATTTGATTGACTTTGGTATCAACAACTTTCTGACCATATCTTTCAAGAAAAGCATCCTTGTGACCCAATAGCCATTTTGACATAGGGTTGTCTAAATCACCTGCGAAGGTAAAAACGAAGTCCAGATTCTCTTTGGTATTCCAATCTGATTGTGTAGCGAGATATTGCTCTGCCACCACAATGGCATCCTCTTCATTTGCGTATAGCTTAGTATGTGCCAATTTGTATAAAAAATCTGGGTCGCGGTTCCCTGCTTGATAGGCTCTATTCAATGTGCCCAGCCTAGAATCTAAATCCTTGGCCTTATCAGCCAACTCTATAAACTGCTCAACATTTTGAAAACCAAGTGCTTTATGTTGCACTTCACCATCGCCATCAATGAACAATAATGTTGGATAGGCTTGAACATTGTATTTGCTGGCAAGCTCCAATCCTTCACCTTTTTCCATGTCAATCTTGGCATTGATGAAGCTTGAATTATATATTGCTGCTACTTTGTCATTGGTAAATATATCTTTGGCCATTGCCTTACATGGTCCGCACCAAGTAGTATATGCATCCAAAAAGATTAGTTTATTCTCAGATTTTGCTTGAGCAAGTATGGACTTCCAATTGTCGTGTTGAAATGAAATGCCTTGGGCGGTCAACTGACTTCCAAAAAGCATTGAAAGGCAAATGCTTAAAATAATTGAATGCTTCATTGTTATTTGTTTTTTTCCAACTGCAAGATATAATCATCCAAGGTGTTTTTTGCACCAAGGTTTTCACCCGTCAAAGTTAAAGATTTTTTTGCTGCTTGTATTGCTTGTTTTAACTTGCCGTTGCGTTCCAAGATCCTTGCGTATGTATATTGGTATTCGTACTTTTCAGCAGTCTTGGTTGATAGTTGGGCTAGTTTTTCAGCAGATTTCATGGCATCGGGATTGGCATAATGGTGTTTTTCCAAATCAACAGCCAATTTGTTCAACTTTTCACCATCCTCCTTTAGAAATTTTTGAGCATACTCAAGGCATGATTTACAATAGGAACTCAACTGCCCTACACTCTTAAAATATTTCATGTCTGCCTCATATCCAAACAGATCAGATTTAGCTGGTACGTGCTTTTTTACCGAAGTTTTCGCCAACTCAACCATTTCAGGCATTTGAAATTCTACAGCTTTGGTCAAAGTATTATTGGAAGCTTGTAAAACCTTATCTTCAAAATAAGTTTCTCCTTTCAATTTGATGACAGATTCCTTGTTGTCGATCATCATTTCAAACAACCTACTATCGCATTCCACAGCCGCTTCCGCAATGATTTTCAGATTATCTGGTGTGCTGACATCAGGAGTTTTACCCAAAAAATCATTTGCAATTTTTAAAGGTGATTTCCCAAGTTTGTTGAGCGTAGTTACATATTTTAAGATGAAGTCAGGGCTTCTATTTCCTTTTTCATATTCCTTGGTCAGATCGGAACTAAAGTCCATTTTGCTCAAGCCTTTTTCCCCGAATGCGAGTAAAGACTGAACATCCATGCCGCCTACAGAGCGAGTGACGATATTGCCCTTAGGATCAATAAATAACAAAGTAGGATAGGCGGTAACGTTGAATTTTTGATCCAAAGCAGGTCCTTCATCCTTCTCCATATCTATCTTCAGATTGATGAAATTTTTATTGAAGTACTCACCAACTTCTGGTTTTGTAAATACATTGGCGGCCATTTTTTTGCATGGTCCACACCATGATGCGTAGGCATCAACAAAAATGATCTTTTCTTCTGTTTTTGCTCTTTCCAAGGCCTGATCAAAAGTGCCGTGAAAAAACTCAATACCCTGAGCAGATAAGCTCATGGATATTGCTACAAAAATGATAACGAGTTGTAATTGAATGAATTTCATGTTCAAAGATTATAAATAATACCCTTAGGAATCAAGCATTTACTAGTTAATCTTTCGTTATTGTGCCATTTTATTTTGTTTGGCTTGAAATGCTTTGATCAACTCTTCAGGACTTTTGCCCAATACTTTTAGAATCTCAGGCACTTGAATTGCAAGGACATGTTCTGGATAAAGCTTCAAAAAACTTTCATAAAGACTTTTGGCTTTGGCCAAATCCTTGATATCATTCTCATAGGTAAAGGCGGACAAGAACAATCCTTCAGGTGCTTCCTTGCTGTTGGGATAGTTCTTCTGAAGCAGATCCCAGCTTGCCAATGCAGGCTGAAATTGACCTAAGCCACGCTGAAAATCACCAGATTTGAGCAAATACTTGGCACAAATAGTGTCTTGAGGGTGTTCCTTGACATATTCCAACATTTGATTGACTAATTGTGGTGCCATTTTTTTAAAGTTAGCTCCTGTCAGATTATTAACCACTGAATCATTGAGAACAGCGATGTCATTCAGTTGTGATTTATTGGATTTGCTAGGTCCATCTGGCTTGCAGGCAAATAGCAATAGAGCAATTGCTGCTGCGAAGTGAATTCTTATCATGTTATTTTTTTCTTATCAGGGCACAAATATAGTGCTATGGATCGATCTTAGTAGCAACTGAGTCTTTAGTAGAAAAGCAAATTTGTTCTAAATCACCTTGATTGCCCATAAAAACATTGAAATCTACATATCCTTTGATGCCTGGCATCTTTCCTCTATTACCATATTGCCAAAAAGAACAAGGATCAACCTGAATAGCTGGTACATCATTGGCATATCTTGCAAGCCAAAGTGGATATTCTTCAAATTCTCCTTTGATGAAACGATTGTACAAATTCAGATTGGTGTAAATAATTGGCTTCACTTTATAATATCCTTCAATGGTGGTTAGCCACACTCTCAGGTTGTTGCGTATGGTACTGTCATCTTGAGCACCTGGTTCTTCAAAATCCAATACAGGCGGCATATCGCCATTGGATAGTTGCACCGTTTTGATGAAATTTTTGGCTTGTTCCAAAGACGTAGAATAGATGCTAAAATAATGATAAGCTCCTCTCCTCAGGCCGATTCTATTGGCTTCATCCCAGTTGTTATGAAAGTTGGTATCGATGTGCGTAGCACCTTCAGTGGCCTTCATGAATACAAACTGCAAATCCTGCTTGGACAAACTGTCCCAATTTACCTCGTTCTGATGATGTGAGAGGTCAATACCTTCAACTTCGAAGTCTTCCTTCCGAATGGTGTCTTTTTTGCAAGAAACCACTACCAAGGATATAAGGCATGATAGCCAGATAAATTGCAAATTAGTTTTCACGCATAGTCTTATCTCTAACAAAATTAAATACTTTTTACTGAGAATTGCCAGATTTTACAACATTAGTCAAATCTTTGCATTAAGCTTTGTCAATTATTTTATAAAATGAACAACAGACAACTTTTTCTAAGGCATCTCGCTCAAACAAGTCCTTCTCCTTTGCAACTCGAAGTTGATCGTGCTGAAGGTCTTTATTTGTATACTCCTGATGGAAAAGCATACATGGATCTGATTAGTGGTGCTAGTGTGAGCAGCCTGGGCCATTGCAATCCAGCTGTAGTTGAAGCGGTCCGAGATCAAGCTGCAAGATTCATGCACACTCATGTGTATGGCGAAACCATCATGACCCCTCAGGTAACTTATGCAGAGGCTTTGACGGCTGAATTGGATCCCAGCTTGAATAGTGTTTATTTTGTCAATAGTGGGGCAGAGGCAGTCGATGGAGCTATGAAACTGGCAAAAAGATATACGGGCCGACATGAAATTGTATCCTGTAGATACGCCTATCACGGGAGTACGCATGGCCCTGCAAGCCTGATGTGGCCGCTCGATTTTACCAATGCCTACAGACCTTTGTTGCCTGGAATCCGACATATTAATTACAACTGTTTCCATTGTTTAAGTGAAATTACGGAGGCAGTTGCGGCAGTAGTCATCGAGCCTATTCAGGCAGAATCAGGAGTAACCTTGCCGATAGATGGCTATCTAGAGGCGGTGGCAGCGCGTTGCAAGGAAGTAGGTGCATTGTTGGTATTTGATGAAATTCAGACTGGATTTGGGAAAACAGGCAAATTGTTTGCCTACCAGCACAAGGGTGTTGTGCCAGATATCATCGTGTTGGGCAAAGCCATGGGTGGTGGAATGCCCATTGCAGCATTTGTATCTGATCAGTCGATCATGTCAACATTGTCACACGACCCCATCCTCGGACATATTACCACATTTGGTGGACATCCGGTTAGTTGTGCAGCTGCCTTGGCAAGTTTAAAGGAACTCAAATCCAATGACTGGATCGAGCAAGCTGAATCCAAAGCACAAATATTTCATAACTTACTGAAGCACCCAAAAGTCAAAGAAATTAGATCACAAGGTCTCATGATGGCAGTGGACTTTGACGATGCAAGCTATGTAATTGAGAAACTGATGTGGGCTGCGTTGGATCAAGGAATGGTGGTAGATTGGTTCTTATTCAATGACCGAAGCATGCGTCTGTGTCCTCCTCTGATTATTACGGAAGATCAAATCAAGGAAGCTTGCAGCAAGTTGATTGAAATTTTCAATGATTAATTCCGAAAGTCTAAAAGCCGAATTGGGTCAAGTGATTGTTTAAATGTTTTTGGAATAGATGGAATTTCATGCCAAACCTTCTTTTTCTTTGCTGAAATCAATGCGTTCTTCGACCAGAAATTCAGGAGCAGTTGAAGAGTTATGCTTGTAAGGTGTCTCGTTAACCACTTTATCTTTGACTAAGTTTTTCAATAAGAATTTTATGAAAAAATTATGTTTAGGATATTTGTCCTCAAAGGCCTTTTCGTAGGTTACATTGCAATGAGCCAGCATTTGATCCATTTACATTCTCCCCCACCTAGCCTTGGTGTCTGGATATAAAGCGTTGATACTAACTGATGATTTGATCTGCTATTTCTTGCTTGAAAATATTCGGTAATGCCATGAAATATTGATTTGAATGAAATATTTATTGGTACCATAAAAAGGGCTTATTTGTCTCTAAATTCCTTTTTGAATTTTTTGCCATACTTTTTCTTTTTGGCATCATTTCGGGTGATCTTGATATTGACTTTCTTGTTTTTGTCCTTTTTTTCATGAAAGGAAACACCTTTTGCCTCTACCTTATTTTGCCTGATTTCAATCGTTTTCATATTGATTTTTGGCATTTCATCCAAGGTTAATACGTCTGATATTGCAACATCCTCTGGTAGTTTTTTCATGGATATTTTACGACCCATGAGCAATTCAATCTCTTTTTTGTAATCCCCATCCGCTTCGTTGATAAAGGTTATGGCAATACCTTTCTTATCAGCGCGACCGGTTCGACCAATACGGTGCATATAGTTTTCGGGAACTGGAGGCACATCCATGTTGATCACATGTGACACAGCCGTAACATCCAGACCACGCGCTATAAGATCGGTAGCTATTAATATGCTGCAAGCTCCACTTTCAAACTCGCTGACTGTTTTAAATCGTTTGTTTTGTGATTTGTTGGAGTGAATCACCGCCAGCCGATCTGGGAATTTGACTTCCATTTTATCATTGATGTCATCAGCGAGGGCCTTACTTCCTGCAAAAACCAAGACCTTGGTCATCGAAGCATCATTGCTGAGCAAGTATTCCAGAAAATTCACTTTGGTGTTGAAGTTTGGAACTTTGTAAGCTATTTGTGTAATATTGGCCAACGGAGTTCCTGTGGGAGCAGCTTCAATCTTGATCAAAGGTTCGAAATTATTTTCGATGAACAGCTCAACTTCTTCTGTCATGGTAGCGGAGAACATGAGATTCTGGCGCTTCAAGGGAACCATGTCTATTATGTTTCGGAGTTGGGTTCGGAAACCCAAATTCAGCATTTCGTCGACCTCGTCAATGACCATTTTTTTAATATTCTTGGCCATCACGGTACCATTTAACATCAAGTCCATCAATCGTCCTGGCGTGGCTACTATGATATCTGCACCATGATTGATAGCAGCCATTTGAGTTTTGATATTGGTTTCACCATAGACACCTATTGGAATCAAGTCCATGTAACTGACCAATTTGGTAATGTCATCTACCACTTGTGCCACAAGCTCGCGGGTAGGCACAATGATGATTATTTCTGGAATTCTGC